>Ga0116121_1000151_pt1 | contig 38997 bp, 36 predicted proteins | sample June2015DPH_13_1_FD_89725 | JGI IMG/M metagenome (GOLD analysis project Ga0116121, IMG submission 89725) | Peatland microbial communities from SPRUCE experiment site at the Marcell Experimental Forest, Minnesota, USA - June2015DPH_13_10 | ecosystem: Environmental > Terrestrial > Soil > Wetlands...
GTGAAACGGGACCAGCCTCGCCCATCTGCGCCCCTTGTCCCATTCTCCGACTGTATGTTGTTGCTGCACAATGGGCTGCAACCCACGCACGTGCGCGCTCTTGTGGGTTCCAGAAGTTCTAACGACAGTTCGATTCCCACTCGCTCCGCCAGACAGTCTGGGTTGCAGAGAAATCCTGCGGCTTCGCGTTGAAAATCGCGAGAAATGGCCGCAATTCTGCAACCTTTTCCTCTCAAACCCGACCGGAGAAAGTGTCCTGCACCGCATTGCTCGCAGCTTTGCGGGGTTTCTCTCCGAGGTGCAGAAAAACAGTCCGGTTTCAACCATTCGGTCACCGGTTCGGTCATCTGCGGCGACGGCGACCTGCACCTGATTCTCGACTCGAACGTTGGGTTCTTTGTTCCTTACAACAGCGCGGGAAAAGGAGAGATTAGGCCGCGGGAGGTCCTCTTCAAAGAGTTTCTGGACCGGTATTTCCCTTACAAGCAGCCTCCTGCCGGAAAAATCGAAAACGCCCAGGCTGACGCGGCCAGCGTCGCCGGGCTTTATCAAAACAGCCGCCGTGTTGAGACCTCATTCCTGAGGTTGACTTCCTTGCTCGCCGAAAAGAAAGTTTTCGTGAATCCCGACGGGACCATCAGCATAAATCCTTTCAAAGGTGCCAATGGCCAGCTTCTGAAGTTCGAAGAGATTAGCCCCCTGCTCTATCGCGAAGTCTATGGACGCGCTCACGTCGCCTTCAAGCAGGATAGAAATGGGCAGATGCAGTTCCAGTTGGACTTTCCGTTTTTCATTTTCGAGAAGGTTGGCTTGTGGGAAAATAAGTACTTCAACTACACGCTTGCGATCTTCGGCTTGACTATGGTCGCGCTGACGGTCTTGCTGTGGCCAGTCGGAGCGCTGATTCGCAAACACTATGGCCGTCCGCTGGATCTCCGTCCACTGGAGCGGAAACTGCGGCTTGGTGTGCGCTTGGTGTGCATCTTCTTCATCTGTTTCTTCGGAGGCTGGCTGGCTCTTTTTGCGCAAAGCGAAAAGCATGGCGTTTTGAATGCCCTTCCTCCCTGGATCGTCTGTCTTGGAATCCTGGGTGTGTTGTGCGCGTTTGGCGCCGTCTTCGCCTGTGTGAACGCATTCCGGGGTTGGAAGACGCCCAACCGGTGGAACTTGGCGAAAGTGCACGATGTGGCACTCGCGCTGGCCTGCCTGAGCCTGGTCTGGTTCGCGATTACCTGGAATCTCATGAACTTCAACGTGCATTACTGAGCCTGAAATGGGGAGGCTCGTGCTCGATCGACAAACCGCGGTTTCGCATGGTTCGTGCCGAACTGGGATATGTTGCGTCTGAGTCTGAACTACTCACGCGAGTGCATTGAGTCGCGACGATTAAAGCCTAGAACCGGAACCCGCGGGCAGGCAGGAGGATCGTGATGAAACTCGACCGCACGCTGGTTGTACTTGCCCTGTACATTCTTTTCCCCGCTACAGTTTTCGCACAGATCGCGCCTCCGGCTGATCTCGATGCGTGGGTTGCTCGCTCCATGCAGACCTTCGAGGTGCCCGGCCTTTCATTGGCGATCGTGAAGGACGGCACGGTGGTGGTTGCAAAAGGCTACGGGGTGCGCAAACTGGGCGAAGCTACTCCGGTGGACGAGAACACTCTGTTCGGCATTGGCTCCAACACCAAAGCGTTTACCGCTGCGTGTCTGGCCAAGCTGGTGGACGAGGGGAACATCGCGTGGACGACCCCGTGTACCAGCGCCTGCCCGATTTCCGCATGTACGACCCTTACGTTTCGCACGAAATGACCATTCGCGACCTGCTCACCCACCGCAGTGGAATGGGACTAGGGGAAGGCGACTTGCTGTTCTTTCCCCCTACCACATACACGCGCGAGGAAATTATTCACCAACTACGCTACATGAAGCCCGCGTCGAGCTTCCGCCGCCGGTTTGCCTATGACAACCTGCTCTACATGACAGCCGGCCAGATCATCCCCGCAGTGACCGGTACATCATGGGACGAGTTCGTGCGCCAGCGCATCTTCGCGCCGCTGGGCATGAGCCACAGCAACGTCAGCACTGCCGCCTTCCAGCCGGGAGACAATGTAGCCTATCCGCACTCGAAATTGAATGGCAAGCTGCAGGTGATCCCTTCGAGAACCTCGACAATGCCGGTCCAGCAGGTTCGATCAATTCTTCCGCCGCCGACATGTCGAAGTGGGTGCTGTTGCAGCTCAACCGGGGCAAGCTGCTCGGCCGCGAGGGCCGCCTGTTCAGTGAGGCCGGTCGCAGGAAATGTGGACACCTCAGACCATCCTCCCGATCGCCGATCCGCCGCCGCCGCTGGCGGCCCTGAAGGCGGATTTCGCGGACTATGCCCTAGGCTGGATGGTGCGCGACTATCATGGCCGCAAGCTGGTGGCTCACCCCGGAGGACTTAACGGATTCGTATCGCGCGTCATGTTGGTGCCGCGGGACAATCTCGGCGTCGTCGTTCTGACCAACGCGGAACAGGATGCGGCGTTCGAATCGATTCTCTACCACGTGCTCGATCATTACTTCCAATTGCCGCCCACGGACTGGATTGCAGCCTTCAAAGCCGCGATAGACCTGCAAGAGAAAAACGCCGCCGCAGTCGAGGAGCGGCAGAACACCACGCGCAACGCCGCTTCGCATCCTTCGCTCCCATTGGAAAGGTACGCGGGGATCTACGGGGACGCCTGGTACGGCACGGCCACGATTCGCATGGAAAACGGACACCTCGTACTCAGCTTTGACCACACGCCGAAAATGGTGGGCGAGTTGGAGCACTGGCAATACGATACCTTCCAGGCCCACTGGCGCGTACACACCATCGCCGATGCTTTTGTGACCTTTTCCCTGAAACCGGACGGCACGATCGATCGATTCACGATGGTCCCGGTTTCGCCGCTGGCCGACTTCAGCTTTGACTACCAGGACCTGGAGTTTCATCCGGTGGGCAAGGCCGAAGCGCCCACAACAAAATAACGGATTTCGGGGGGGACGATGATTGTCGACCAGATCCTTTCTGACCGCCGTTCACGTGGATACCTGACGGATAAATTGGGACGTTACCCATCTTCATGTGGTCCACGCGCACCGGACGGAAGTGATGAAGCCGCTCGTTACCCCGGTGCTTGGCGGCATGGTCAGCTCCCTGCTGCATGCGCTAATTGTGACTCCCGTAATCTTCACTTGGCTGCGAGAAAGAGAACTGTGTTCGGGAAACGCGACTATTTTCGATTATCACGGATTGTGAAAATAAAATAGGGAGGAACGGCGTTTTCGAAGGGTACGTCAAATGTTTTTCGATCGATCTGGGCGAACCTGTGGAATACTGGATCACAGTATGCCGTCAGCCCGCCTCCGGAGCGACGAATAGGCTAGCATCGCTTGTCATGGCCAGGCGACCCAGTCGCGAAAGGCAAGGGCATAAAGGGCGTGGGGACGCCTTGTCCCTTCATCCGATAGTCTCATCCTCGATGGTGTCCCCGAAGAGTGGCGCAAGGTGTTTTTCCGCGGCAACAATGTCTCCCACAGCAGCGATGTTGGCCCAGTGTCTAACCAAGCCCGGGCTCTAGAATTCGACCTTCGAAAACTGCCTCGTAAACTCTATGGCCCGTTTTTCCCTCCGTTTCCGCTTTAACCAGTACGAGCGGAAATAATCCAAACTCGAACGGAGGAAACAAAATGAAAAAGACGTTCGTTCTCGCTTTAGTGCTCCTCGGTATTGGGGGCATCGCAAATGCCACCACTGGGTGGGTTAACGGCGTGTTATACGGCAATGTATGTCGTAGCGGATATTACTACTTCGTGTACCCGTGGGCGAATGCACAGCCGGTAGGTAGCGCATGTCCTGTCCGTGACGGTTACGGAAACGTCATTGCTCAGGGCGTTGTCACCAACGAGTAGCCATTCAAGTTGGCACCGGATAGCGCCTGGTCCACCTGTTTGCACCCAGCGGCTTCGGGTTCCGGCTGCCGCTATCTTGGGGGTCTATAGGACTAGGCCTTGGAAAACGACGCTCCGTAGAAGAGTCCAGCGGCGGGACTTTTCCACTCGGCTTGGAAATCCAGCAAGGGCAGTCTGGATTTCCACTTTTCCACCGCTTCGGCTCGCACTTGGCGAATGCAGGAGAGCGTGGAAAACTCCGCGTCCTTTGAATCCTAAAGTCTGGAAGCGGAGTTTACGACCGCGTCGACATCCCGTGGCCTCTGCGCTCTCCCAGCAGCGGCAACTCTTACGTTCGACAGTCAAGAACGTTGCCAAAAGCTCAACGTAGAGTGAAAGGCGAGAAGGTCACTGCCGCAAGACCATAAGAACCAACGCGGCGTATTCCAAAAACCCCGAGCGGTGAGGCCGATGCGAACCTCACCGCCCTACTTTACGTCACCGCCTACTGTAGCTTGCGGGCATAAACATCCACTTTCACGTTGCATCCAGGCCCAGGCCATCCCTCTGGCCCGCAATAGGTATGTAGGCGAAACTCCCTCTGAGCGGGTCCGTCATCATCTAAACGAATCAACTCAATCGGTTTGGTGACAGACCAGTAATGCCCCCCGGAAACATTCAAATGAATGCCCGCTGGAATGTCGCCAATTGCGATGTCCGATGTAGCTCCCCCACCGCAGCAGTTGAACGTGCTCTGGTGATAACTCTTGTCGAGGTGAAAACCCACTGGCAGGTCGCAAGCGTCGTTCTTATTCCATGCACTCGCACCCTGATCGGCCGAGCCGTACATGCTACAGATCAAAACGAATGTCCCGTCCTGGGGTGGTGCTTGTGCGCGCGACAATGTCGAGGCAGGTAGCACCAAGGCGATAGCGAGCAACAGCTGTGCAACGTTTTTCATTGAATTCTCCTTGTCGAATACTGAATTGGTCCAATAGCTGAGCTTTTTGAGGAACGAGAACCTCTCGTAGCCGGTCTCCGTCCGTCCCTTATTAGTGACAAGCGAAAGAACTTCCGCAAACGGGACACGAGACAAAGCGGAGTTGACCAAATACCCGTTCATTTTGGGCCCGCTGCATTTCGACCTTTTGCTGGAGACTTGCCGGGAAGCTACGACGATTCTGTTGTCAGTTCAGGAGTTGCGGTACAATTCCCACCTGGTGGGAGATTGCGTGTCGTCGCATCCAGGCGAAGTTACCCAGTTATTAGCTCAAATTCACGCCGGCAATAAGGAGGCTGAAGACCGGCTAATTCCGCTCGTCTACGCGGAGTTGCGGCGTCTGGCCGCGCACTATCTTCGCGGAGAACGCTCCGACCACACGCTGCAGCCTACCGCGCTGGTCCATGAAGCCTATCTTCGACTGACTCGCATACAGGGAGTCGATTGGCAGAGTCGTTCGCACTTCTTCGCTATTGCGGCCACCGTGATGCGACGCATTTTGGTCGATCACGCCCGCGGCCAGCGTGCCGAAAAGCGCGAAGGTTTTCGCGAAGCCGTCAGCCTTGATGATGCGCTTGTGGTTTCACCCGGCCGCTCCACCGATCTCATTGCGCTCGACGAAGCGCTCGATCGCTTGGCGAGGATCGACGCGCGCCGTAGCCGCATTGTAGAGCTGCGTTTTTTTGGCGGACTGAGCGAGGAAGAGACCGCGCAGGTTTTGGGCATCTCGGCTCGCACCGTCAAGCGCGACTGGCGCATCGCCAAAGCCTGGCTTTACAACGAGGTGAGCCAGAGCGCTTAGTTTGCGCTTTCACACGGCAAGCAGTGCAGCCCCTAACTTTCAAGAACTATTTGTTGAGTTGCGCCGTTTCGCGATGTCCATCTCCCGCTGGCAAACCGTCTCACAAATCTTCGAGGCTGCCCTCGATCTGCCCGCGCACGAGCGCGACGACTTCGTGCGCGAAGCCTGCGAGGGAAACTCCGAAGTCGAAGCCGAAGTCATACGTTTGATCGCCGCCGACGAACAAGCATGCGGCTTTCTGGAGCGTCCTGCGCTGAGCACGCTGTCCGCGCAAGCCCGTTTCGCCGCTCCACCGCTGTTGCCTGCCGGATCGATCGTCGCCAGCCGGTTTAAAATCGTGCGCTTCATCGGCCAGGGAGGCATGGGTCAGGTCTATGAAGCGCTCGACCTCGAACTAAATAGCCGAATCGCGCTCAAAGCCATTCGTCCCGAAATCGCCGTCGACCAGCGCATGCTGTCTCGCTTTCGCCGCGAAGTGCAGCTAACGCGCATGATTACGCACCCAAGCGTCTGCCGCACTTTCGACATTGAACACCATGCTTCCACATCCGGCGACTCCGCGAGCGACGGGTCCGGCGATGTTACGTTCCTCACAATGGAGTTGCTTGAAGGCGAAACTCTTTCCGCTCACCTTCGCCGTACCGGTCGTTTTACCCCGGCCGAGTCTCTGCCGCTCGCCTTGCAGATGATCGATGCCCTTGCCGCCGCCCACGGCGTCGGCGTGATTCACCGCGACTTCAAGCCATCGAACGTACTGCTGGTGCCGATTGCGGCGCGGTCGTCATCGTCTTCGAACCTGATAGCGGCGCGAGATTCTTCCGCCGCGACGTCTTCCGGCTCGCCATCGTTGGGCTCATCACCTTCGGGCTCATCACCTTCGGGCTCAAAATCTTCCGCAAGCGCCTGTACTCTCCGCGTGGTCGTCACCGATTTTGGACTTGCCCGCGCCGTTGCTACGCATGCCGGCAACGATGCGAATGACTCTGGCCCCGTTTCCATGCCCTCGTCGCTCACCGGAGACCAGGCTCTGATGGGCACTCTCGTCTACATGGCGCCTGAGCAGTTCGAGCGCGGCGAAGCCTCCGTTGGCAGCGACATTTATTCCCTCGGACTCGTGCTGTTCGAGATGATCACCGGCCAGCGCCCCTTCGCCGACGACCTCGCCTTCGCCGAAGCCGCCAAACGCCTGAAGCAGCCCGCTCCCTCGGCGGCAACACTCGTTCCCGGCCTCGACCCCGCTTGGGACGCCACCATCGCCCGCTGTCTCGCCATCAACCCGAAGGACCGTTTCGCCAATGTGCGCCATGTCGCCGAAGCCCTAACATCCCCGGTTGCAGCGGTAGGAATGTCCGCAGCCGGAAAGCACGCAGCAGGAACCGCCGCCGCCGTGCCAACAGCGGACGCCGGCGCGTCTCTCGCCCATGCATCCCCAGCGGCCACCACAACGAGTTCGACGCGGCCTTCCGCCAGCCGCCGAAAATATTTTGCCGTTGCGGCCATTACCTTGGTACTCGTGTCCCTTTCCGCTCTCGTTTTCCGCCATTACTGGATGAAGGCCGAAGAAGCCAAGCTGGCCGAGGGATCGACCGTGTTCTTAACCAACATCCATAACGGTACGGGCGACATGCGGTTCGACAACACCACCGAACTCGTTCGTTACCAGCTCTTGCAGTCTCCGTACTTCAGCCTGATGGATTCGGAGCGCGTCCGAAATACTCTCACCCAAATGACGAAGCCGGCTGACGCCGAACTCGACCCGCACACGGCGCGCGAGGTCGCCATGCGCAACGGAGTCCGACGTGTGGTCTTCGGAACCCTTTCTCGCGTAGGCGACAGCTACGTATTGGATCTTGACATAGAACAGCCCGATAACAATCCGCTCCGTTTCCGCCAGCAGTGGGAGAACCACTGGTCCTGGAACGCGGACGGCGGCGCGAGCCAGCCAGGTTCGGACCGGGGTTCGGACAGAGGTTCAAACAAAGACATGCCCAGCGGGTTTCTCGAGGCCGTCCGCAATAGCAGCGACTGGATTCGCCACGAGATCGGCGAATCTGCCAACGACGTCGCTCGCATCGATGCCCCACCCGAAGACGTCACCACGTCGAACTGGGAGGCTCTTTCCGAGTTCACGCAGGCAGAAAAGTTTCGCGCCGTGCGGAACGATGATGCCGCCGTTGCAGCGCTCCGCAACGCCGCAGCCGCCGACCCCAACTTCGCGTTAGCCTACGCCAGACTGGGAGACATCCTCGTCTCGTTATCGCGCTTCACCGAAGGCTACGCCGCCTACGACAAGGCGCTGGCGATCGGCGACCAGCGTCTTACCCGCCGGGAGCGAGATCGTGTCCGCGGCATCTACGCCAGCGATACCTGGGACTATGCTAAAGCCGAGGAAATTTTCCGCGACTACGCAACCTACTACCCGAATGACTACCTCGGATGGTTCTACCGCGGCACTCCGTTAATCATGATGGGCCACGTGGGGGAGGCGACTTCGTCGCTCAGGAGGGCCGAGCAGATCGATCCCTCGAAACAATTTGCGCACGCGTTGATCGCCCGGCTCGACCTGATGTCAGGCAGATACGAGGACGCGTCGAAGGAGATTCTTCGTATTCGCAACGGAGGGCATCAGGACACCGCAGGGTTGATTGAAGGGGAGCTGAATTTCTTGCGGGGCCGGCATGAGGAAGCGCGCGACGACTTCGCCGCTCTAAAGGATTCCCAGGATCCGCAGTTTCGCTCCTACAGCTATTCCATCCTGGCACGACTTTTCGCCGAACAGGGCCACTACGCAAGTGCTCTCCAATTCCTCGAACAGGGGATCGCTAAGGATTTGGAGTCAGGAGACTCAGGCAGTCGGGCGGATAAGATACTGGACCGCGCGTACATCAAATTCAAGCAGGGACAATACGAAGCTTGCTTGCAAGACACAAAGCTGGCGCTCGAATTGGACAATAGCCTTCAAAGGTCACTGAGTGCCGGGACTACCCTCGGTCAGGCCGCGAATGCGGCGGCAGGAGATGTGAGAGCCCGGTTAGCGTCGCAATTGCAAGATATCGAAAACAATCTTCCTCCGGGTGATCTCAAACCACTTTCGGAAATAGTTCGCTTCCATCTTCGGGGGGAAGCTTTTCTCGCGGAAGGCAACTGGCAGTCTGCCCTGCAAGAATTTGAGAACGCTGATCACCTAGAACCACCTGTGATGGACAAAGAGTACCTAGGCCGGGGCCTATTGGCTGCTGCCGAACATACCCCCGATCCAATCGAGGCGGCTCGCCTTAAGGAAGAGAGCGTCACAGCCTATTCAAATCTCGTCCTGAGAAACGCGCAGGTGTGGCAGTGGCCGTTTGTTTACCCTCCTGGATATCAGACGGACGCGACGTTCTCCTTCGTCAAGGCCGTCGTGAGACTAGGAAAAGCCGACCAGAGGGCGCTGGATTTTCTGAGTGCATATATGAAATACCGAGGTACTGCAGATGAGAGACTCCCCGACGTAGAGGCCGCCAGGCGCCTGCAGGCCTTGCCAATGTTTACGAATACAAACTAAATCAAAGAAGAGAGGCTCAATGAAGAACAAGCAAAGTGACGAAGTTAACTCGAAGGTTGAAGTATCGCGAAGAGCTGTCCTCAAAACCGTCTCCGCCGCGGTCGCTGGGGTGACCTTGGGCAGCACAACCGCGGCAGTGGCCGCAGTGCCCCCCCCAGGTAGCCTCGACTATGGCACCGTTGGCCTGTGGAAAGAGAACGTCTACCCACTATTGGCGGCCTGGCTCGCTCTAACGACAAGTGAGACTGTCATGGTTCCCAGCGACGAGACCAAGATGAAGAGTAACCTAGCAAACTATCTAGGGCTTAGCGCATCGTCGGCCCAAGTGCTTTGGGACAAATTCAACGGTCCCAAACACGGCTCATTCATCGACGTTCGGAATGAATTCCAGGATCTAGCCGGGAAGCTCGCGCAAAGTGGCTCGGAATACTCTGGCGGCATATGCCCTGACGTCGTCAAGCCCCTGCAGGACGTCGCCGCGCTGTACCAGCCTCACCCCTCCAAACCCAAATAACTGCACTTGAGTGATTGGGGCTTATCCGATGACAAGCCCAGGTACAACTTATGAAAAGACAAAAGTTCACTTACATTCTCGTCTTCTTAGCCCTGACCATAAGCCAACCTCCCGCGACTGGTCAGGACTCCAGACCACATTATCGAAAGCTGAAGCTTCCCGCCGGAACGCAATTCCCTGCCTCTCAAAGGGCGCTGCTCGGAATGAGAGATGCGGCAGACGATCACGCGATGGCGGAAATGCGGGCGCACGCTTGGGACCTGTTTGCCGGGTTGACCAAAGGGGAAACGCCAATTTGGGATACCTGGTATACCGAATGCGACCTAGGCCTCTTGGACTGCTCGCTGCCCAAGCCGAAAGAGCCAAATTCGGTGAGACTATTAAGAAACCTCACAGTTCCTTCCCAGTTTCTCCAGTCGTTGTCCGAAACAAGCAACGACGTCACCCCAGTCTCAACGCGCAACTCCGAACTCGTAAATTCGACCGTGCTCAAGTTCGCGCAGGAGTTTCTCGCCAGTCCTCAGCTAGCGTCGGTTCTATTTAACAAAGAAGCGAAGAGCCGAATTCAAAAGGACTGCCTTCACCCTTATAAGAGCAGCCCTAGGGTGGGCGCAGCCGACGGATGCCCCAAGCCCAAGCACTCCACAGCAGTCAGCATCAGGAATTTTCATCGGCGCACCGTAGCCCTGAAAATGGAGTGGGCGCCCGCTTCGAAGACGAATCCGAGGATTTGGACTTACAAGCCTGATCTGTGGATGCATGTCCACGACCCCAGGCGCTATGACCCAGGCAAGCAAATGGACCGAGTGAATATTAAGCTGCCGTCTACCCAACCCAGCGACAAAGACAAATGCGAAGATAGAGATTACAAGGAAGATGAGGACGTGCCTCTTTCGTGTTTCTACTACATCCGACCCAAAGCGGAGGACCTCGCCGCCCTCCAGCAAAACAAAGGGCTAAACGACGACGTTGCCGCGAGCGGCGTCCAACCCGGAGACTATCTCGTTCTGATCGCAGTACACGTGACCACGAAGGAGATCCCGGATTGGGTATGGGCTACATTTTGGTGGGCACGCGACGGACATGGCGATAAGCGAGCAGAAGGCCGGCCGCCCACCATTGGGTTGCAGTGGGGTCATTTCTTAATGGACACTACGCTGAGCGGCACGACGCCGACCGAAAAAGAGGATGGCGGGCTAAAAATTTGCTTCAACCCATACCTGGAAACAAAAATACTTTTTAACCATACTCCAACCGGCATCGTCTCGAACTGCTTGCAGTGTCACAGCCGGGCGTCCTATGCGCCGGGCGACCAAGCCGTGCAATTCAATTCATATGACCAAGGAATCCTGGCGCGCGACGGCAAGACTCTTGAAGGAAGTGGGCTAAAACCAGCTTCCGATCAGGAGTTTTTCAACGGTCGCCTAAAAACTGATTTTCTTTGGAGTATCTCGGACGCATTCACTCCGCGGATACAGCAACTTAGGGGCCAGCTGAGATTGGCACTCCAAAGTCTGACCACTCGGGCCAATCAATAGGAAAACGGATTCGCAAATGTTCTTTCGCCATGATTGCAGCGATCGTGTCCATGGACCGGAGCGAGGCCTCCTTGCTCCAATTATTGCTAGGCACATAGCGATGCTCGAAGCTGGTCTGGAAATGCGCGACGTCGCCACTAAGAATCACCGGCCCGGTTTTAGGCAGCCTCACGAGCAATGATTGGTGGCCGGCGTGTGTCCGGGAGTGGAGAGCAAGACGAGGCTTCCGTCGCCAAAGATGTCGCCGCATCAGTGTGCCAATACGACCACCGGATTGATCTCAGGATGGGTCTATGGAAATAATCAATTATCCCGTGGAAACGTCCAGTCGACTCAATGGCTGGTCACGCGGCGCAAAGCGACGAGATTCTGGTGTCCCGAGCAGTGTCCCGAAACTGCGGAATGAGGTCACATCGGAAGGACTCAAAATCCTTTGCGTCTGCCCGAAAACATCTGTTTTTGAGCCGCTTCTCGTCACTGGTTCGATCCTTTAAGAATCAAGTGGTTGGGCAAATGCCAATCGGAGGGTTTTTGGGCAACCCGGGTCGTGAGTGCGATAGAGGTTGCCGATCCTCCCGAATCTGATCCGCACAAAGAAACAAAGAAACGTCGGTAACGGCGGTCTTGGCAGATGACTTCCATACTGTCCTCGTCTGCCGCTTCACGACGGGTAGTCTGGCAACAGTTACGGGAGGACTCCATGACGACGCCGATTGCCTACGATCCGAAAGACGATCGCCACTTGCCGGGACATAAACCGGATTTAGCCGGTAAAATGAGAAGCGCACCCGGCTGCATCGAAACTTGGGGGCCTCCGGCTTGCCATGTTCAGCCGAGAGCGCACTGCATCGGATTCAGCCCCCATCGGCAGAATGGCGTCGACTCTCAAACCCGACTTGGACTCCCTGCGCATCACGGCGGACAAGCGCAAAACCAATGCCTCAGGCCACCGCTGGATCTGGATCGTCTTTGCCGCACTGATCATAGGGTCGATTGCGGTTGCAGCATCGGCTTACCTCAATCGAAAAACAGAAGTCGAGGTCGCCAGCGCACACATGCCGACGACCGGGCCCGCGGGGGTTCTGAATGCTAGTGGGTACGTCACTCCACGCCAGCGTGCTACCATCGCCGCCAAGATCACCGGCCGCGTCACCGGCGTGTTCTTTGACGAAGGCACCCGCGTGAGCCAGGGCCAGCTTCTGGCAACACTCGATGATTCCGACGTCCGTCGCGCTCTCGAAACCGCCGAGGCTGATCGCGACTCCTCAGTCGCTGCAGTCGCCGACTATGAGGTTCAGCTTGGTAACGCCGAAATCGAACTGCACCGCGCCGAGGAACTCCACAAAGCCGGAGTCCAACCCCAGCAATTCCTCGACACAGCCCGCATGACCGCCGATAGCCTGCGTGCCAAGATCGCGCTGGCCAAGCAACAGGTCGTCGCTGCCGGAACCCGGATTCACGAGCAACAGCAAGCGGTCGATAACTGCAGGATTAACGCTCCGTTCGCTGGGATTGCCGTTTCCAAGGATGCACAAATCGGCGAGATGGTCTCCCCGATTTCCGCGGGAGGTGGCTTCACGCGCACGGGCATCGCCACTCTCGTGGATCTGCACTCCAACGAAATCGAAGTCGATGTTAGCGAATCCTACATTGCGAAAGTCAGTGCTAACCAGCCCGTGAATGCTGTCCTCGATGCCTATCCCGACTGGGTCATTCCTGCAAAGGTTCGGACGGTCATTCCCACGGCCGATCGGCAGAAGGCTACGGTCAAGGTTCGCATCTCCTTCACACAACCAGACCACGTGCACCTCTTCGATCCCGCGGGCGATTCACGCATCCTGCCCGACATGGGCGTGAAAGTCACTTTTCTCGAGACGAACGACAGCCATGAGGAAAAGCCGCGGGCCATCGCCACCGTTCCTCAGTCGGCGGTGCGCGGCGATAACAACTCACATTACATCTTTGTCGTGAAAGACGACGTTCTCGAACGTCGCGCGGTTACCCTGGGTTCTACTCGCGGTTCGGAGGTCGATATCGTTGCGGGACTTCAGCCCGACACTACTGTCGTTATAAAAGGTTCTGAATCCCTCCGGGACGGTCAGTCCATCCAAATCAAAAAGTAGGAGCGCTTACATGGTCAAAGTAGACGGCAGCGGCACCTCGAGTCTCATTCAGGTTCGAGACCTCGACAAGACCTATCATCGAGGGGGGGAAGAGATTGACGTTCTCCAGGGGCTCAATCTGGACGTCAACCAAGGCGAATTTGTCGCTTTCATGGGACCCAGCGGTTCCGGAAAGACGACGCTTCTCAACCTGCTCGGTGGCCTCGATGTTCCCACGCGGGGGAGCATCCGGGTCTCCGGCGATGAAATCACTCATATGTCTGCCGGCAAGCTCACGGAATGGCGCTCGCGTCACGTTGGTTTCATTTTTCAAATCTACAATCTCATTCCCGTTCTCAATGCGTTTCAGAATGTCGAGCTTCCCTTGCTCCTCACGAAGCTCTCTAAGGCGGAGCGTCGCGACCACGTCGAAACAGTCCTCTCCGTCGTTGGACTGGCCGATCGCATGAAGCATTTTCCACGTCAGCTTTCTGGAGGCCAGGAACAACGCGTCGCCATCGCCCGCGCCATCGTTGCCGATCCGACCTTCCTTCTCTGCGACGAGCCCACCGGCGATCTCGACCGCAAGAGTGCCGATGAGATCATGCGCCTGATGGAGGAACTGGTGGCCAAGTACCACAAGACCGTTCTGATGGTCACTCACGATCCCCTGGTCGCCGCTCGCGCCCAAACGACTCTTCATCTTGAGAAAGGCGTTCTTGTCGAAGGCCGCAAGATTCCGCAAGCCATTCCGGCTGGAGGTGTTGAATGAGATTCGGAGGCCTCATCCTGGCGAACTTGTTCCGCAAGAAAATCCGTCTGGCGCTTACCCTCGGCTCCTTTGCCGTCGCCTTGTTTCTCTTCGCTTTTTTGGGCGTCGTGCGTGACGCTTTCAACCGCGGCGCCGATGTTGCAGGTGCGGATCGGCTGGTCACCATCAATCGCACCTCCATCATTAACCCCATTCCGCTTTCCTATCGCGACAAGATCCTGCGCATTCCAGGCATCAAGTGCATCACCCATAACAACTGGTTCGGGGGCGTTTACAAGGACGAAAAGAACTTCTTTCCCCAATTCGTCATCGATCCAGAGAACCAACGACAAGTCTTTCCTGAGTTCTCCGTCCCGGACGACCAATGGAACACATTCCTGAAAGACCGCGAGGGCGCCGTTGTCGGCGCTCGGACGATGGAGCGTTTCCACTGGAAAATCGGCGACCGCATCCCGATCAAAACAACTCTTTACGGCGGCGGCTCCTGGGAATTCAATCTCGATGGTGTTTATCACGGCAAACAAGCACAGGACGACGAAACCCAGTTCTGGTTCCAGTGGGATTATTTCGAAGAACGCATCCCCGACCGACTCAAGGGCAATATCGGCTGGTACGTGCTTCGGGTGGAAAACCCCGACGAATCTCCCCGTATCGCCAAGGCCATCGACCAAGAGTTTGCCAACTCTCCCTATGAAACAAAGACGGAAACCGAATCGGCCTTCGCGGCAGGTTGGGTCAAGCAGTTCGGCAATATCCAGTTCCTGATCGTTAGCATTGGCTCTGTCGTCTTCTTTACCCTGCTTCTCGTCACCGGCAACACCATGGCCATTTCTGTGCGCGAGCGGACGGCCGAGCTCGCAGTCCTCAAGGCGATCGGGTTCTCGGACCGGTCGATTCTCTTTTTCATTCTCGGCGAATCACTCGCGATCGCTCTGGTCGGCGGTCTGCTTGGTCTTCTGCTCGCAACGCTGGCGATTCCAGTTTTAGCCAATGCTTTGAACGGAATGCTGCCGAACCTGATTCTCTCTCCGAAACTGCTTGCCTTCGGTCTCTTCACCGCTCTTGTCGTGGGCATTGCCAGCGGCATTCTGCCCGGAATCGGCGCCATGCGCATGCGGGTTGTCAATGCGCTGCGGAGGGTTTGAGGATGTTGGAAAAGCTTTTCTTCGGACTTCTGCTAGCCATCGCCGCGATTCTCGCTCTCGTGCTCATTTTGGCCGCGGTGGGTGGAATCATTGCCGGCCTGCTCGCTCCTTTTGTCGGCTCGGTTCCCATCTCCTACAACTTCCGCAGCGTCCGCGCTCGATGGACCTCCACCATTGTGGCGATTCTCGGCATCGCGGGCACGGTGGGTGTCTTTGTCGCGGTGCTTTCTCTCGCCCGTGGATTCCGTGCCACCCTGGTTGCATCCGGCTCTCCCGGTAACGCTCTGGTCATGCGTGCCGGCGCCACCAGTGAAATGATGGGCGGAATCACTCTCGATTCGGTCAAGGTCGTTCAGGATGCCCCGGGCATTGCCCGGGACGCCTCCGGGCCTTTGGTTACTCAAGAAGTAGTCGGAGTCGTGCCGTTTCCCCTCATCAGTACGGGCACCGACGCCAATGTCCAGGTCCGTGGGGTTTCGCCTAACGTTCTTCGGATCCGCACCTTTGCAAAGATCATTCAAGGCCGCATGTTCGATCCGGGTGTTTCAGAACTCGTAGCAGGCAAGAATGCATCGCGGACCTACTCCGGTCTCACCCTCGGCAACACCGTCACTTTCGGTGGCGGGCGCTGGCAGGTGGTGGGCGTTTTCGACGCCGGAGGCTCGTCGTTTGACTCCGAGGTCTGGTGTGACGCGCGCATCCTGAATCAAGTACTCAAACGCCCCGATAATATCTTTCAGTCAGCCACCGTCCACCTCGTTTCCCCCGACTCCTTCGAGCAATTCAAGGACGCAGTCACATCGGATCCTCGCCTGAACGTGGACGTGGTTCGCGAAATCGACTACTACGCCAAGCAATCCACGACCATGACTCGCCTCATCACCATTCTCGGCGGCCTGGTCGCCGCCATCATGGCTATCGGTGCGATCTTCGGTGCTCTTAACACGATGTACTCCGCCGTTGCCGAACGCGGCCGTGAAATTGCCACCCTGCGTGCGCTCGGCTTTTCCCCCTGGAGCGTGATTCTTTCTTTTCTCTTTGAGGCACTACTGATTTCCTTTGTCGCCAGTCTCGTGGGCTGCCTCGCGGTTCTTCCGCTCAACGGTTTGACGACGAGCACCATGAATTTTCAGACCTTCTCCAGCCTCGCTTTTGCCTTTAAGATCACCTTCGATCTACTTCTCATGGGAGTTCTGTTCGGTCTGGTAATGGGCGTTCTCGGCGGACTGCTTCCCGCGATCGTTGCGGCCCTTCGACCCGTCGCTGTTTCCCTTCGTGAACTGTAACTTGACATTCATCCTCGCATCGCATCGCATCGCTGTGCGCGGAATGCGTTGGAACGTCAGTTCGCTCTGCCAAACCTCTGCCTGCCTTGACATGGGCTCGAAGTTCCGCTGCATTCGAGCAACACCGACTGAGATGCAGTCGATGAGTGAAAATAACTTCGAGTGTTTGGCCAGGACCGGGGTGAACACGCCTGCGATTGGTCGACCAATGGTACGGAAAGCCAAGCCGCTTCAGAAGCTGAGAAAACGTTCGGTCCTGCATTCCTAGTCTTGCAGCGTCGCTCGGCGCATATTTACTTACCAGTCCGCAAGTAAGGCGAAACTCGAAGCCGCGAATCCCCCCGTTTATAGAGTTCCGCAGCTCTGAGATTTCGTTTTATCCACCGATTTATGAGTAGAAACATCTTGCTCAAGGAAATCGGTATCGAGAAGTCGGCAAGGGTTTACTAATCGACATTTGGCGTCGGTTTATGAATTGCGCCTGGATCACCGGCAAACCTAAAGTTCTCCTTTGCCGCGGCTACGGAAATCGGCTGTTAGTCCCGATAGTCAAAAAGGGTTCCTCCGCAGCAGCTGCAAGTGAGTGAATCTATTGCCCGAGAAATTCGCGAATGTGCTGGTCAGTCGGGTATACCTTCTGAGCCGTTACGCTCTCTGCACCGCCAAGGAGTCTAGGGAAGTTTCACCTGCCCCTTCTCCTCTTCAATTTTTCGCTCATTCCTGCGCCGGTGAGCAGTTCGCAGTAAGGAGACGCCTTCTTTCACTGCCGCTGCTACCCACTGTCCGAATGAGCGAGAACACATGTTGTGTTTTCCATGACAGGTTCCTTGCGCTGGCGAGCCGCTCCCGGAAGGTTGAAGGCACTCCTCGTGAACCAGCCAAACACTGGACGACAAATGTTTCTAGGCATTTTCTGTCCAGAGCCGTGATACGATCCAGCCAATCGCAGAGGCTTTCGGTCAGAAAGTTCTCAAGTTGCGTGCGATTGGGAAGCGGGGCGTAACTGAACAGTCTGCTGTACAGAGCCATGATAGGGACTCGCCGTCTGTGTTAGCCTTCGCAAGTATATGGGACTTCGGATAGGAATCTTGGCGGTTTCACTGTTCGTTTGGCTGTCAGGTTGCGCGGATTCCCAGCCGGTTCCGGCCCAAGCACCAGCGCCGAACGGTGGCGTTAGTTCGTCGGCCACACTTGCGCAGCCACTGGGCGCCTCCGAACTCGATGCTTATATCAAGAACTATGATTTCGAGCAGCTTGCGAAGGCCGTGGACGCGATGCCGCAATCGCCGGACCGTGACTACTTTGGCGGGGTGCTGGCGAATCGAGCCGGCCACGTTGCGGAATCCATCGAGCTTCTGACGAAAGTTCTCCCTCGCCTCGAATCTTCGCAGCCTGAAAGGGCCGCCGTTGCACTGCAATCGCTGGCCGACGACTATGTCAAGACCTACCGCTACAACGACGCAATTCGGGCGTCAGAGGAGCTGCTTCACAAATTCGCTTCACAGTTGGATAAGGTTGAGAGGCAGGACGAGGAAGACGGCTATCGCACCGAGCTTCTACTTCGGGATGCCTTGCCGCAGATGATCTCCTTCAACGGCAAGGTTGACCTACCGATTCATCGAAATTCGGTAGTCGGCACCGTCGAAACCAATCTGACCATTAACGGCGTGGAACAGGCTTGGACGGTGGATACCGGTGCGGCCTTGTCCGCCGTGTCGGCTAGCTTTGCCGCCAAACTGGGAGTGCGGCTATCGCACGACGCCGCGCAAGCCCAAGGCGCAACCGGCGCCGAGAGCAGTTTACATGTGGCCCTTCTCCCGGAAATGAAGCTAGGAGGCGCTACAGTCCGTAATGTCGTGCTGCTGGTGCTCGACGACAAGAATCTGAACGTGCAAATCGGAAAAAAGACGCACTACCAGATCGATGCGATCCTTGGTTTTCCTGTGCTGCAAGCGCTCAAACGTATCACTTTCACCCACGATGGGCATTTCCTCGCGGGACCAGATTCTCCTTCTGGGCAAGGCGGTGCCCGGCTGTATATGGACGAGTTAACCCCTTTGCTGGAATGTGTGGTGGAGAATCGCAAGGTGGTGTTTTCCTTCGATACTGGCGCAAACGAAAGCATGTTGTCCGACCGCTATCACCGCGAGTTTCCGGACGCTTTCCAGGGACTTAAGAAGAAGGCTTATGCAATGGCTGGCGCTGGCGGATCGAAAAGAACGACTGCGTACTATTTGCCAGAGGTGCAGCTTGCGATGGGCCAGACACATGTCGTCTTGCACAAAGTGCCGGTTGTACCAGCGCTGGGAACGGACATGGATCGGACTTATGGCAATCTTGGCCGCGATTTGGTGGATGCCTATCGCGGCTTCACGATCGATTTCGAGAGCATGCGCTTCTTGCTGGGAGAGAAGCTCACAGTTTCCCCGAAGTAAAGGTCAATGAGTGTAATGGCGATATTACGCCAACAACGGTATCGCGAGTCGGCACGGTGGACTATGCTGGTGAGATAATCCTGCTGAGCCTCGTGCCTGCGATCCGTTGTGGGATTCACATTTGAGTGTGTAGTGATCGCACGCGTGCGGTCCGACCAACGGGTAAAGGGCTCTCCTCAATGACCAAGCTCAACGTTCTGGTTTCCCTGATTACAGACGCCAACGACTACCAGCTCGAACAGGCGGCCTCGGCCCAATCGGCGGCTATCCAACTCGGGGCAAGCGTCGAGATCATCTATTCTGGTAACGATGCCGTGCAGCAGACTCAGCAAATTCTGGGCTTCATCCAGAACCCGGCCAAACGCCCCGATGCCATTTTGGCCGAACCCGTAGGGACGGGCATGGCCCAGATTGCCGGGGCTGCGGTGGCCGCTGGCATCGCTTGGGCGATCATCAATGCCGAGGTCGACTACGTTTCGCGGCTGAGGCAGCTGCGGCAGCCCTCCCTAGTCCCGGTTTTCAGTATTCTGTCGAACCACGACGCCATAGGAAAGATTCAGGGCCAGCAGATCGCCGCCATCCTAGGCGACACAGGATGCGTTCTCTATATCGAAGGTCCTTCGAGGGATGTGGCCAAGTTGCGCACCAAGGGCATGCTCTCGACAAAACCGGAGAGCGTCGACGTGAAAACCGTGAAGGGCGACTGGACCCAGAAGAGTGGACACCACGCTATCAAGTCCTGGCTATCGTTGAGCACGTCCAAGCAACTCCGCATCGGTATGATCGCCTGCCAGAACGATGACATGGCGATAGGTGCGCGGCGAGCCTTTGAAGAGTCGGAGGATATGCGGGAGCGGGATGCCTGGCTCCGCCTTCCTGTCACTGGATGCGACGGTGTTCCCCGCTCAGGCCAGGAATGGGTTCGCCAAGGGCTGCTTGCGGCTACGGTGGTCTCTCCGCCCCTTATAGGAGACGCGATGCGGTTGCTAGCCACCGCCCTGAAAACCGGCTCGCAGCCACCGGAACGCACGCTGGTGGCGCCAAGCTCCTTTCCATCTATCAAAGAATTGCAAAATACACGAGGACCGGCCACGCAAAGGCCCTAGGAATTGCGTCCGCCCAGGACAACGCCATCGAAGTAGGTGGAACCCGCTCGTTTGCGGTCGGAGTAATGACAATTGGACGCATTGAAACTGTGGGGTTTGACGCTGGGAAACGTCTCCAGTAGCTCGACCTTGAGTTGCGGCCCGGATGTAAACCGCTCACCTAACGTTGTGTGGACATGGGAGTTGAACTCCAACTTGCCGTTGAAAGTGTGCAGAATAGCAACGACGCCAACCCTCAAACCATACTTTGCGCTCACCCGCGCTTGGATGAGTTCCGCAGCTAGAGCTGACAGAGCGTCAGCCAAGGGCGGGTTGTTGCGGACGAGGGGCCAAAGTTGATTCGGCATCGTGAACGTAATCCCCTTATAAGAAGCGGCTGGCAGCGCGGCCCACCGCTCGCGCAGCCACTGTGCGGTGGCGCGGTAGCCACAACTCGGGCAGGCTCGCGATTTGCAGGTGTGATAAAGGATGAGCTCCTGGTTCTCCGAAGCGTAAACCTCGGCGCCCAACTCTGGAGTGCGGCACTGCAATGCCTTGCTAAAGACCGTTCGAACTCCGACGCGCATCTCTTGCCGGTCCCAGTATGGGCGTGCCTGAGACAAAATCTTCTTGAGTGGATGCTCGTATTTCATGCCAGTTTCAACTCCTTTTGAGAGTGCAGCCCGTCGATCAGGTCGCGACCGATAAGAACAACCGTGCGTTTATGGCGACCTTCCCGTACCGCAAACGATCCGGGCCGTAGTGCCTCCTGGCGCTGTAGGGCGTCGAGTACTGCGACAACATCGAGGCTGGCTTTTGTTTCTTTCGGCTGAAGGATAGACCGGCGGATTACTTTGTTTGTGGCGCGTTCCTCACTGTGACGGATGAGTCGACCGTCACATAACCAAGATCGAACAACTTGTGAAGATCGCTTCTCAACAGTAGCCCATTTGAAAGCTCATGCTTACCACCTGCGGCATATGGCTTGATATGAGCAGCCTCGAGGACAGGCAATGTTCGCTCTCGTGTAAACGCGCATCGTTTGCCGTATGCGTCTGTCACGAGTACACGAAAGGCGCCCTGCCCAAGTCGTGGAAGAACCGTAACGGGATTACCAAATCTTGAGGTCTCAATAATGGCCTTTGTTTCGGCGGACTCATCGTTGCGGAAAACGGAACATTGCACGATACGGTCCACAACGTCCTTCCAGAGAGTCTCTCCGACGATGTCTTCGGTGTCGTAGCCCTTTCCACGGGCAATGTTCAAGGAGAAGTCAGATGGCATTGGAATCCAAAGTTCTTGCGGAAAGAAAAAGGGCTCGGCAAGCACGATGCAGCCGATATTTGGGTCCTCCCGAAGACCTATGGGTATCTTTAGGCGATTTTGTGTGCCCGACGTGTGCTGCATTAGATTGTTGGGTTACAAACCCAACGATCCGGTTTTCTTACTCGCATGATTTCATGTTTCCCTGATCCGCCCTTTCCCTTCAGTTGAAGGAGCGTCCCACCGACTCATACAATGGCCGCCATGCCTTTTCGAGCGAGCGCGTTCGCCGAAGTTGTGCGACGTGAAACCGTACGCTTTGTCCCGGAAATAGGAATGACGGTACGCGTCGGGTCACGCGGGTATACCTTCCTGACCAGGGTGGCTGCCTCTGCCCCAGAGAAAAACTACACCAGTATTTCCGCGGAAAGGCTGGCAGGAACTTAGGGAGCGAAAATGATTTAACATCCTCTCCCATGTACATTCCCTCTCCTGACATGACCGCGGACCAGGTCTTGCAGGCCTTTCATCGCGATGCTCCCTTTCTTTTTCTCGGCGCTGCGATCGTATCTTTTTTGGCCGGCTTCACACTGCCGAGATTTAAGGCATTGCCTATAGTCGTTATATTACCTTCCGCAATGAGTTTCGCCAGACTTGAGATCAGGGGAGCCAGATCTTGAACATTTCCATCGGCATTGCCGATATTCAGTCCGTTGCCTATGAAGACCACTTTGCGGTCCAGAATAGCCTGAAGGAGTTGACGCACAACGGAAGGCTTGTCTTCCGACTCACTTAAGAACTCTACCCGCACGTCGTCGCCTTCCACGACCAGAAATCCGAGCGGAACGTTTTTCGAACTCAGGCCGCCGCCCGATCCAATCTTAGCATCGCCGCCAACGAGCCCGAAACTCACTGAAGCAAAAGGAATGATGGCAGTTCCACCTGCACGAATGGGTTCGCCCACCAATGAGCTCGACTTCAACTGAGAAACGAGCTTGTCGTACTCGCCCAGCGATTTTTCCACGGGCACTTGGGCACGACAAGGAATTCCCAATAGTAAAAGTGCTGCTAACAAACATGCGTATTTTGACTCCACGGGATAGCCTCACTTTGCGTCTGATTTAACGAGGTTGATGAAACGAGTTCCTTTCCCAGTAATGGCGACAAAGCCCAAAGGCCGTGCTTCACCACTCATATAAAACAGATTGGCTTGAGACTCGGCACTTTTGGGGGCGGTTGCTCCACTCGGCACCTTGGTGGCTACACTGCCGAACTTGAGGTCGACCATGAGGATCGGGATTAGCGTGACAGAACCGACTTTGATCGGCTCCCCTATGACAGTTCTTACATTGAGATCGCGACTCAGGCGCTGAGCCATGCCGTCAACGAGTTCCGATGTGCTTGGCGGTGGGACAGGCTTTGTTTTTTGTTGCGGCGCATTTTGAGCCATTGCGAGGGAGCCGACCAACAGGAGAAACATGATTGACGGGATGATCTTCTTGGCCAAGGGATACCTCCAATTTTTGAACTGCGTATCTGAGGGAACGCTTAAGCCCGATTAGCTTCTACTCGCGAACAAACCGCGAGCGTCACGAATGCTCGCTGATCACAACTTCGTGTGCCTTTGACGCAACGTCCCAATCGTCACTACCAGCAGTCCCGCCAGGCACATCCATGCGAACCAGTCCCCAAGGCGCGAGTAGATCGTCCTCACTCCTTTGACGGGAACCTCAGACACTAGCGCATAGTCGATGGTCCGAAAGTGATCCATCGCGGCCAATTGTCGGCCCTGGTAGTCGTACGCGGCTGAGAGCCCATGACTTGTGTGCCGAATCAGATTGAATCCCTGCTCGATGGCCCGGAAGCTGGCCATCTGCGTGTGCCAAGGATCGATCGGCTGCCAGTCGTTCGAGGGGACAAGCATGATATCGGCGCCCAACGCCCCTCCTTGCGCGAACAGTTGCGGAAAATCGGCGTCGAAGCAGATCACCGAGCTCAGCCGTCCGTAGGGCGTATCGAGGCTGCGTAGTTTACCGTCGCTCAGCACTTGCATTTTGTCCTCGAAGCCGGGCACAGGATGGACTTTGTGGTATTCCCATGCCACTTTACCGTCGGGCTGAATCAGAACCAGTTTGTTCTCCAGCGGCCGCGGCTTTCCCATGCTCAACACGCCCACCGCCATGCCGAAGTAAGCGTTGTATTTCGCGGCCAGGGCCTCGCCGCGGGCGATAAATGCAGGTTCGTCTTCCTTCAGGAGCTTCGCATCGGCCTCACCCCAGAAGACAACCTTCGCCCCCGCTTGCATTTCGCGTTCGGCGCGAGACATTAGATCGTCGTCGATGGCCGTAGCCCAGTGACGAATCGCGACCATGTCGTCGCTTGTAGCCTTGCCTTCAAACATTCGGATTTTTACGGGCATGTCGAGTTCTGGCCCTACAGTCCTGTCGGAAATCGAGGCCACTCGCACGGTTTGAGCACTTGGCGGAAACAGCGCCAGTCGTAAGCCGCCCAGCAATAGCACCGTCGCGATTGTTCCGAAGCACGCCCACACTGCTCGTCGCGCTCGCGGTGAAGCGAATCCTTCTTCCCACAGCAAATTGCAGGTAGAAGCAAACCAGCCAAACAGAAACGTGATGCCCCACAACCCGGTGACTGACAAGAGTTGGAGCAGCGGCAGATTCCCGAACATGGCATAGGCGGCCGATCCCCAACTGCCATATTGCGCCAGTGACGTGAGGTATCCGATCGCGGCCCATGCGGCAGGAAAGACCAGGGTCGCACGGAGACCCGTGAGCCTTCGTGTAAGTAGTCGATCCAAAACATACGGCAAAACCGCCGGAATGCCGTTGAGAAGCAGGAAGATGTAGTACGCGATTCCCGGGATCGGCACCATGCCGCGGAATTGAATGGAAAATGTCGCAATCAGAACGACATACGCCACCGGCAGCCCGACCTTGAGACCCTGCGTGCGGACAAAACGGAGCAGGAACAACGGCGCGAGCCATGCCGTCAAGGGGATGCTATCCACCCCGTTTGCGAACACCAGCAGAGCTACCGCGACCGCCAGCCAGAACCACGAACGCGAATCTCTCGGCGAAGGGCTTGCCGCCTTATATCGCACTCCCTGCGTCTGCGGTTGCTCAAGAGCGATAGAACTTTGCATAATCTGTCCTCCTAACAGACCCTCCGGCAATTGAATCCATAAGTTGATGGACTAGTGCTCTGCCGGCCCTTTGCGGGCACTGAATACCAGGACAGAACCGTAGGCGTGCGGGCGAAAGTCCTCAAAACCTGCTTCGACCACATAGCGCTCGAGATCAGCGACACTGTCGATGTGACCGCCGCGTTTCTCCGCGCGGTCCCGTATCGATTTGTGTTTGAAAAGGCCCTGGCTGCCGGCGGCAAAACACATCACCGCCAGCGGCGCTCCGACTTTCATGGTGCGGTTGATCTCGCGCAATGCGAGGACCGTATCGGAGAAGTGGTTCAACGATCCTGCACAGATGGCGGCGTCGAACAGGCCAGCCCGAAACGGCAGTGCCTCCACCGTAGCACGGGCGAAGTGAACGTTGGGAATATGTCCCCTTTCGACATAACGGGTGCCCCGCCGCAGCATGCTCATGCAGATATCAATGCCAAGAACGGTCCTTGATTCAGAAGCAATGCGGCGCCCGTAGGTTCCCGGCCCGCAGGCCACATCCAGGATGAGACCGTCCTGCGATCCTACGATGTCAGAGACGTCATGTGCCAGCTGTTTCAGGGACGTGCTGTGCCATCCGCCATAGAGGTTGCACACGACCGGATACACGCAGGTTTCGTAGACGGATGCCGCGAAGTTAAGCAGAACGTCAGAGTCCCTCTTCCCGACCATGTGCAGGGAAAAGTTCCTGCTCTCTTCGAGGTTGACCACGATGAAGTCGGGAATCCCGCTCAGGATGGGGTAGGTTCTCGCACAGACACGGCAGGAAAGCCCCTCATGCACCGGTTCCAGACCTTGCTTGCAGACGGGGCATACGTAGAATCCCCAGGACTGCCGGATCCATTCATCTTCTGCCTGAGGAATGGTTGACTCAATCGCGAATGATTGCGATGCCATGACCAGCCTCCTGGTCGATTCGGCGGAGGGCCAGCAACAGGTGAAGGAAAAGGCTCTTCGGGGAACGACATGTACCTATTTAGTTCAGCCGGCCGACGAACTCAGTGACTCCAGTCACACCGCAAAGATCCATGGAACCTTTGCGAAGTCAGACCAAGGGCCGCAGACCGGTCTTGATCACCGCACATTTTTCAGTCGTCGTTGATTTCGGTCGGCTTAGTTTCTGAAAGTATGACAAATCGCCAACTCACTCACCGACATTGAGGCGGAATCCGGTTGGATCACGGCAAAACCGGAAACCACGGTTTTGGCGAGGACTCCGACGGCGTTAGCCAGAAGTCGTCTTCTGGGAGATCGCTATTGATGTCCCCAAGCCCGTTTCTGGACAACATAGCCGACTCCACGCCCGGGATGCGCCCACGATTGCTTGTCGCGCGCCGCCTGCCCTTCGGGCTATGAGTTCGAAGCTCTTTGCGCGTGTGGGTTCCGTTTTCTCAACCCTTTTGCGCCCCCGAGGTACGATTTTTATTCGTGGTGCTCTGTTGCTGCAGCGCGCTGCTGGGCATGGGACACTAGCTCGGCAAAATGCGGGTCCTTGCGCAGCGACTTGAGATCGGGATCGGTTGCCATCGCGCGATCGGTCACCGGGTTCAGCCCGTGGTCGATGGCTTCGCGCAGCACCGAGATTGCCTCATCACCGCGTCCCGCGTGCGCCAGGATAACAGAGAGATCGTAAGCCGCACCTGCAGTGTCGGGGTGCTCTGGACCGAGGACGCGGCGCATCGCGTCGATCGCCTCCCGTTCCAATTTTTCTGCCTCGTCGAGATGGCCTTCTTTCCCTAAGGTCTGCGCCAGTTCGTCGGTTGACAGGAGTGTAACGGGATGTTCAGGTCCAAGGACACGCCGCATCGTAGCCAGCGTTGGTCGCTCGGCCTTTTCTGCCTCGGAGTAGCGGCCCTCCTTTCGAAGAGTGGTGGCAAAGTCGATGGTGTCGGAAAGAGCATTCTCGCTCTCGGGGCCCTGGACGCGGCGCTGAATCTCAAGCGTCTGCCGCTGCAATTTTTCTGCTTCGGCAAGATGGCCCTCCGCCTGAAGCGTCCAAGCCAGACTGTTCATCGCCCACAACGTATCCCGGTGTTCCGGACCGAGGACACGTTGCTTGATGGCGAGCACTTGCCGCTGCAGTTGCTCCGCTTCGGCGAGGCGGCCTTCGTTGACCAGCGTTTTTCCGAGATTGTTCATGGACCTGAGGGTATCCGGGTGTTCCGGCCCGAGAACGCGCCGCTCAAGATCCAGCGTCTCCCGCTGCAACTTCTCCGCTTCGGCGTAGTGGCCTTCGCGTTCAAGAGTGGCTGCCAGGTTATTCATCGCCAGCAGCGTATCGGGGTGTTCTGGTCCCAGGATACGGCGCCTAAGATCTAGCGTCTCCCGCTTCAATCTCTCTGCCTCGGCGTAACGGCCTTCGTGGGTCAGGGTGGATGCCAGATTGCTTATCGTCGCCAGCGTCTCCTGGCTTTCTGTCTTGAGAAAGCTTCGGCGGATGTCGATTACCTCGCGATCCAATTTCTCGGCCTCGGCATAATGCCCTTCGCGATCCAGTGTCCAACCAAGGTTGCTCATCGACTTCAGAGTGTCGGGATTCTGCGAACCAAAAACGCGTCTCCGGATCTCAACCGTCTGCCACTGTAACTTCTCTGCCTCAGCCGAGTGACCTTGCTGGTTTAGTACCCAGGCCAAGCCGTCGACGGACCGCAGAGTTTCGGCATTCTCCGGCCCCAGGACGCGGCGCTGGATATCCGCGGAGCGCTGATAAAGCACTTGCGCGCGAGGAAAGAGGCCGAGTCCCCGATATACATCGCCCATGACCTGCATCATCTGCGCCTGAAGTTCGGGGTCGTGAGACAGCCCGGTGTCGATGTCCTTTGACGCTTTATCCAACACTTCCCGGGCGGTGATAGTATTGCCGCGAGCTTCGCTCGGGTTCGAGACCTTGAACATCCCCTCCATGAATTCCGTGACCCGGTTGGCTCGATCGCGCTCCCGCGTGATGCGCCGCAACTCGAACGATTGTGTCGCCACAAACCCGGCCAGCAGCAACACCAATCCAGCGGCGATGGTGACGCCTACCGGATGACGACGGGCATATTTCCGGGATCGATAGCCGGCACTGGCGGGACGGGCCAGTACGGGCTCGTGGGATAGATATCTGCCAATGTCCGCCGACAACTCCGATGCGGTCGCGTACCGTCGGCTGGGATCTTTCTCGAGCGTCTTCATCACGATGGTGTCAAGATCGCCACGCAGCCGGCGCCGCAATTCAGCCGGTTGCAATCCGCGCTGCGTGCTCACCGACTCGGGAGTAATGGCAGTTCGCGTATTGCCATCGTCCGAAATCTTTTCGTCCGTCCTGTCAATGACCGCGCTCGGCCTTTCGGGCTCGGTTTCGCAAACCAGACGCTCCATTTCCAGGAGGGACTGGCCCGCAGCAGGATATGGCCGATGGCCACTCAGCAATTCGAAAAGCAGCACTCCCAGCGAATAGACGTCGGTTGAGGTCGTGACGGCGCCTCCGCGGATCTGCTCGGGGCTCGCGTATTCCGGGGTCATCGGACGCCAGCCCGTTCCCGTGAGCAGTGGCGTTTGGAAACATTCGGGATTCAGCAGTTTGGCGATGCCAAAATCCAGCAGTCTGGGCACGCCACCTTTTGCGATCAGGATATTCCCTGGCTTGAGATCACGATGGATCACCAGATTTTCGTGTGCGTACTGGACTGCGGAACAAACCTGGCGAAAAAGCCGCAGCCGGTCGTCGATGGAGAGCTGGTGAAGATCGCAATACTGGTCAATGGGAAGGCCCTCCACATATTCCATGACCAGATAAGGCGAGCCCTCTTCACTGCTGCCGCCGTCGAGGAGCTTCACGATGTTGGAATGGTCCAGCGCCGCGAGCGTTTGCCGCTCGTTGCGGAAGCGCTGCAGGATTTGTTCGGTGTCGATTCCGGGCTTGACCATTTTGATCGCAACTTGCTTGCGATAGTTCTGGTCATCACGCGCGCCCAAATATACCACCGCCATACCGCCGTGCCCGATCTCGCGGAGGATGCGGTAAGGCCCGATCCTCTTTCCAGCAATCGCACGTGATTGCGCCGAGAACAGATTGGCGGCGGGACAATCTTCAAGAAATGTGGACGCCCCGTCGAAGCTCGACAGCAGCGATTCCACCTCGCTGCGCAGGGATTCGTCGCCGGCGCAGGCCAGACGCAGGAAATCGGTTCTCTCCGCTGGATCGCGTTCCAGGGCCAACCCGAACAGCTCCTTTACCTGGTCCCATTTTTCAGGCATCTACCGTTCGCCTCGGCGCAGTTCACGCGCCAGCCAAGCTTTGGACAGGTTCCAATTGCGCTTCACCGTGGTACGTGAAATTCCCAGCACCTGACCAGCCTCTTCAACGCTCAACCCGCCAAAGAAGCGCAACTCCACCAGTTGGGCCTGCTGCAGATCGAATTCGGCGAGCCGGGTGAGAGCTTCATCCAATTGAATGACATCGGCCGATCTCCCCTGGGAAATGACTTCTGCTTCTTCCAGAAAGACCTTTTCAAAATCTTTGCCGCGCTTCTTGGCGCCATGCGAACGGCTGTAGTCGACCAGGATCCGGCGCATCAATTGTGCAGCGACGCCCATGAACTGCTCACGGTTTTTCCAGCGAACTTCTCTCTGACCGACTAATCGAAGATAGGCTTCATGCACAAGGGCGGTTGTTTGCAAGGTGTGATCGCTGCGCTCGCGCCGCAGATAACTGGACGCAAGACCGCGCAGCTCAGAATAGAGCTGCACGACCAATTCGGCCGCTGCCTTGTCCGTGAGATTGAGTTCACCCAGGAGGGTGGCTACATCTCTTGGCTCATCCATAAGGACAGTGACGCGCGATAGCGGAATGTCGGGGTATCAATGGGCACCGCAGTCCCAACTACTCGAACTCGGACAAATAGAAAATATGAAAGCGAGGTGGGATTCGAAAGCAGTTCGCGAACGTTTCCAAGTCTCTCCAGGAAAGCGCTCTCTGGCCGAGAAAGTATATACCCAATTTGATACGAATCAAACGCAGTTTGCATCTTTGTTTTCGGCCATTTGCACCGTTCTGGTCCAGGAAATCAGAACCTTCCCCAGACCTTCGTTAGAGAAATGTGGACCTTTTGTCGTTAGTTCTTCGCGTTACTCAATAGAGGCCGGGTTTGAAAGATGGCGGCGCAGGAGCAAGCAAACATCAAGGTTCGCTATCCCAGCAACGGCGCTCAAGAAAAACTAAGGTGAAAAGGAGAATCTATGAGACAGGTTCGCGTGGTAGTACTTTCAACACTGATGATGCTGCTGTTCGGTTTGCTGAGCCAGGCGCAGGTTGCGGACGATGCCAGCGCTCGGGGTGCTCGTCCGGCATTTAGCGGGGGTGGCACGACGAACTACGTTCCGCTGTGGCTGAGCAAAACCAAGCTGGGCAACTCCACGCTGTTTCAGAGTACAGCGGGTGATATTGGGGTTGGGACAACATCTCCAGCCGCCACGCTTGATGTCGATGGCTCGATCAACGCCGCGACCAGCTTCAACCTAGGAGGCGGTGTTTTCGCATTAGGCAACGGCTCGAAAGGGAACGCGTTCGACGGCTTCGCCGGGAACTCCACGACGACGGGCACCGATAACACTGCAACGGGGGCCGGTGCGCTGGCGAAGAACACTTCGGGATCTGCCAACAATGCCTACGGGCAAGCGGCGCTCGTCAACAACAGCAGTGGCAACGACAACGCCGCTTTCGGGACGAACGCGCTCTTCAACCTCACCACCGGTGTCGAAAACACGGCCATCGGCGTGGACGCGCTCGAAGCCAGCAATGGCAGCGAGTTAACGTGCGTGGGCTTCAACTGCAGCGCGGGAGAGGATGTCCAAAACGCAACCGCCATCGGTGCCAACGCCATGGTGACCGCGAGCAACGCTGTGGTTCTAGGCAGTGTTGCCGGGGTCAACGGCGCCGCCGCCACCGCTAGAGTCGGCATCGGAACGACCGAACCCACGAACCTGCTAACCCTGGGCCGGGGGTTTGGCCCCTCCATTGCCGACGGTTGGGCCACCTACAGCTCCCGCCGCTGGAAGACCAACATTCAAACCCTGCACGGTGCCTTGGAGAAAGTGGAGCGGCTCCGAGGTGTCTCCTATGAACTGAAGGCGAATGGACAGCACGAAGTGGGCGTCATTGCCGAGGAAGTGGGTGCAGTTGTTCCGGAACTAGTCACCTATGAAGCGAACGGAAAAGATGCTCGCGGAGTGGATTACAGTCGGCTGACGGCACTGCTGATCGAAGCTACCAAAGAGCAGCAGGCGCTGATCCGCCACCAGCAAAAGCTAATTCGTGCTCAGCAGGCGGAGATCCGGGCGGCGCAGACTCAGAATGCAGCGCAGCAGAAGCAGATCTCGCAGCTTGCTTCGCAGGTTCGGACCATTCAGGTGTCGCTGTCAACGGGCCAGCCGGGAGGCTCTGAGGTCCGCACAGCAAGCGTCAGAACTGCCTCACGTCAGTAATTCGCGGAGGGGCAGGACAGGACCTGCCCCTTTTTCATCACCCGCAAAATCCACATTTGCTAAGCGCTTTGCATGCGCCAGTACCGCATCAGGGCGACCTCGCCCTCTAAGCTACACCGGGTTCTCGTGTAGGCCTTCGGCGCGAATTTCATGTTGCCCACGGCCTGCTTCTCGCAGGTGAGGGGTAATACCAGAGGTTATTCTGGCCAGAAGTCGGCTTCGGGGAAATCTCCCAGAAGCCCGTTTCGGGACCGCGAGCGTGCGCTGAAGCACGCTGGGAGATGATTCATCCTCCAGGAACCCGGGGGCCGCGATTACTTCTCGCTTGCCGACCTCCCAGGCGTTATCGCCAAGCGGCCCGAGTCGAGATGCCGGGTACGGCCACTTCCACAGGGCATCCGTCGTAGTTGTGAGAAGATTCTAGATCGGCATTCGGAGTACGCAGAAACCAACTTGGAGCCTCCGCCGGGAGCCAGTCCCTCGAATAAATCAACCCCTGCGCAATGACGGAAATCTAGAAGCGCCCCGGCTGAGCCTTTGCCACTCGGCCACCATCGGGGACGATGAAGGCGTCCACACGCAGGCCGTCGGGCAATTGCGTGCCCGGATCGAGTTCGACCAGCGTCTCAAGAATCTTCGTATCCACTCTTTCCGTCGGCTCGTCGGTACGAACGTTCTTTGGTCCCAGTTGCTGGCCGACGCGCACGACTAGTCCCCAGAACTTCTGCTTCCCGAAAGCGTCGGCAGTTACGAAGGCTTTTTGCCCGATCCGTACCTTGCCGACGTCGGTTTCGTCCACATCGACACGCACGCGCAACGTTTTCCGGTCGCCGATTGTTAGGATGGGATCGGGAACGGTGGAGGAATTCGAGACGCTCTCGCCGCTGCGATGATGCTTGCGCAGCACGCTGCCATCGATCGGCGAGCGGATGAAAGTCTTCTCGTATCGCGCTTGCGCTTCTTCAAGCTGTGACTTCGCCAGCTGCAAGTCGGCCGCTGCCAGCGAGCGGTCTTCTTCGCGGGCGTGATCGTCGACCAGAGAATGTTGCTCGACGGCAGCTTGATACTTCGCATTGGCGACATCGGCTTCGCGCGCGTAACGATCCAGCTCTTCACGGGAAACTACACCAGCCGCAAAAAGTTGCTGACGGCGACGCCATTCGGATTGCGCGTTCTCCGTCACCGCCTTGGCCTCGTTCACAGAAGACCACGCTTCATCGCGCTCTTGCCGCCGAGCACCGTTGATCACCTTGCGCTGGGTCGCTTCTTTGGCCTCCACGCTAGCCTTTGCCGATTCGACCTGCGCTCGGTAGTCGGCGTTCTCCAACTCAGCGAGAACCTGGCCGCGATGGATCGCGTCTCCTTCCTCGACGAAAACAGATTTCAGCCGCCCGCTCAGCTCGGAACCGATCTTGATGTCTTCCGAGTACGGTTCCACGCGTCCGGGACCGGCGACCAGAGCTGGACTCTGGATGGCGGGCGCCGCGATGGCCGCGGCAGAGTTGTCGTGCACACGGCGGAAGGAAAGCGCCAGCGACGCAGTCAACAAAAATGCAGCCAGCCCGATTAACCAAGCGGTGCGGTTTTTCGTGAAACTCTGGATTGAAAGATTGTTGCTCATAACACTTCTCCGTAAAACTGTCTTCAATTCCTGGGAAACTGCAGATGTCTCGTTCTTTGAACTGCTAGGCGGCGCCTAATGTCAACGCAGGCTTCGCCGGGTCCTTCGGGCCACTCACACTGGCGAGCCGCTGCAAGGCCCGCATTCGAGCATCGATTATTTTGTCGACCGGGCAGTCCAAAAGCATCGAACACTCCCTGTCGGAGTATTTCTCCAGTACCGACAAGACAAATACAAAACGGTCAAATGGCTGCAGACTCGTTATCGCGGCAGCTGGAGTGCCCACTTCCGAAAGCGATTCCGGGATGCCGGTCGCTGTCGCTGTTTCGTTCCCCAAAGCCGAGGTTGTTATAGGCGCGATCGTTGAAGGCGAGATCAGTCGAATCGCATTCTTAATGACCGTCCGTTTTGCCCAGGATTGCGCCCATTCTCGAAATACCGTGTTCCCTTGAAGACAATCTTCCAAACCTGAAACGAAGCATTGGTCGGCTTTGTCGCGATCTGCCGTTAACAAGAATGAGAGCGTGTATAAGTCATCCAGGTGATCGTCAAATACCCTGCAGAAATCGGCGGGCATCGCGTAGTCCACTCTTTTAGTCCTGTCTTTCTCGGGTCGAGCTAGCTTGGTCCGATCTTCTTTAGTCCGGTCTTTCCTGGTCCTATCCAGCTTCGTCCTACCTAGGATTCGTTCCATCGAGAAACCAGCCTCTAGGTCCCAGCAGTGCGCTGACTGATGACAATTCATAAAGTTGCCTCTCAAGGTGCTCCCATCATGCCGTGTACTGGAAGGCTGCGCGCTGGAAGACTGGCAGGCATTTCTGCCGGTGCCGGGACGGAGTTTCCGGCAATGGCTCCGTCCTCGATCTTCACGATGCGGTCGGCAAAACCCAGCACGCGCGAATCGTGCGTGACGATCACCACCGCGCGGTCTCGTTTGTGCGCCAGTTCTCCCATCATTTCCATCACGTTCTTGCCCGTGTGGGAATCGAGGGCCGCGGTCGGTTCATCGGCCAGGATGATTCCAGGGTCTCCCGCCAGCGCACGGGCAATCGCCACGCGCTGCTTCTGTCCTCCGCTCAAGTCGGAGGGAAAGCTGTCGTGCTTCCCGCCCAGGCCAACCTGATCCAGCAATTCCGCCGCCCGCTTTTTTGCAGATCTCGCGGCCATTCCTTTCAGGTCGAGCATCAGTTCCACGTTCTCGCTGGCGGTCAAGGTGGGGAACAGATTGAATCCCTGGAACACGAAGCCGATGTGCTCCAGGCGAATGGCGGGCAACTGCTTTTCCGTCAGCTCGGTAACTTCTTTTCCCGCGATCCGCACACTTCCCGAACTCGCGGTGAGGATGCAGCCCATGATTGAAAGCAGTGTGGTCTTGCCGCTTCCCGACGGCCCCATCAGCATGAGCAATTCTCCGTGGTGGACATCGAGGTCAACTCCGCGCAGGGCCAATGTTCCGGCGCTGCCCTCGGCGTAGGTCTTGGTGAGCTGGCGAACTGTGATTGCGCGTTCCCGTTCCATTGCCATCCGTCATACTCCTTGGCAAAACTACGACGTTCTTAACTTGGTTGCAGAGACCGCAACAGCCCAATGCCGAGGGTGACGACTCCTACTGCGAGAACGAGTGCTCCGGCGTAGATCAGAGAGACGGCTCCGCTGGCTTGGGTCGCGTCCAGTCGCAGCACCGAGAAAAAGAACCCTGACGAAATCAGAATCGCGGAGAGAGGCACTCCGATTCGAACCAGCCAGAGCAGGGGAGTGGGAAGAACTGCTCCGTCTGCCAGCATTTGGCAAATCAGGGAAAGAATCACGATCACTCCGGCGTGAGCATGCCCCGCGCGGAAGAAGTTCTGGCGTAGCGGGTTGTCCATGTAGCCGCTGCCCTTGTTCAGCAACGAGGTGAGGAGAAAATATCCACCGTATTGGATCGTAGGAACCGTAATGAGGATGATCCCGGACATCATTCTGGCTTCGCGAGTCACAATCCCTCCTTCAACACTGCGGCCGACCTCCGAGGATCAGCCTTTGAACACCATAGCCGGATCGATATGTGTCACTTTGTTGATCGAAACCAGCGCCGCTCCAATACACATCCCCAGCGTCAGAAAGAACATTCCCACTGCCATCGGCATGGGCATCAGGATCGCTGCGCCACCTGCCTGACTGGCATGCACCACGAACACACTGACGATCATTCCCAGGACGTAACCTATAACTGCGCTGATGGCGGCCTGCTTCATGATGACCTTGTAGACGTAGCTGTTGGGAGCGCCCATCGCCTTCAGCGTTCCAAACTCGCGCACGTGGTCCATGGTGGTGGCATAGATGGTCTGTGCGACCACGACGAATCCGACCACGAGACCCAGCGCGGCGGCAATCAGCACGGCCACGCCGGCGCCGGTCGTGAACATCCAGTAGAAGCGCGTCATGCGGCTGAATTCTTCGGTCGTGAAGACTTCGACATCTTTGACTCGATCAAGTAGCTCACGCCGCGCCCGGTCTACATTCGTTCCCGGCGCCAGTTTCACCAATATGAATAGCGTCTGGTCCTCACGTATACCCGTGTAGCTCTGCGCGTTCTTGAAGGTTGTGAAAACATAGGGAGAAGTCGTGAACGACCGGATTCCGCGCGTGAAACCCACCACCCGGGCGCGATGACCTCCAATTTCAAAAACCTCGCCAACCTGCGTGACGCCAAGCTTCTTTTTGTACAGTTCGTCCAGGATGATCGCGTCCGGGGACTTCAAGTCTTCCACCCTTCCCTCAACCACGTTCCACGGCCGCTCCATCGCGTCGTCCACATTGAACCCGACAATCTGTACCGAGTCTTCGCCCCCGTCATGCCGTTTCCATTGCGTCCAGTGGGCGATGAGCTTTTGCGCGTCGGCAACGCCGGGTACCGCTCGCACTTGATTCAGCTTGCGCTCGCTGAACGACACTCCCTGTTCCACGTAAGGCACGTTCTTCGACGTGATCCACAGATCGGCGCCCGAGTGGTCGATCAGCCCTGACGTTGTCACCGTGAACCCGACAAACAATCCCAGCTCCACCACGATCAGCACCACCGCGAACACAATTCCTGTTAGTGTGACCGCGAGCCGGACTTTGTCGTGGAAAAGGTTTCGTTGTGCCAGAGGAGGCATAACTATTTCACCTCAGCCGATTGACGCACCAGTCCACGCAGAATTACGTCGAGCATCTGCTCGGCTCGCTGCTGCAGCGGACGCCAATCGACCCACGTATCGCAGTCCTTGGCAATGTGCAGCGCGATCACGCCATGTACGCCCGCCCACAGCGTTTGGGAAACCAGCTCCGCATCCTGGAGCTCGGCGCGAAAACAACCGGCGTCGATGGCCTGCTGCACTGCCCACTTCAAAAACGCGTAGGCGTCCACCTCGGGGTTGCCCATGATCTCGCGGTCTTCCTCGTTCGGCTCGTGCGGCGGATGAGTCGTCATGAACATGAACTCGTAATGGTTGGGATAGCGCACGCCGAACTCGGTGTAGGTGCCTCCGATCTGCTTGAGGCGCTCGATGGGATCAGACGACATTGCCGAAGTCTGAAAGACCTCCGCCAGGCGGGCATAATCCTGCTGACAGAGTTCGTGGAATAGCTCCTGTTTATCGGCAAAATGGACGTAGATGGCGGTGGGCGAGTACTCGATCTTCTCCGCCACCCGGCGCATGGAGACACCATCATAGCCCTCGGCCAAGAACAGCTCCCGCGCGGCATCGAGGATCTTGTCGCGGGTCTCCGACTTTTCACGCTTGCGTCTTTCCTTGACTCCCATAACGATGGTTCCTTAGTTAACGATGATAAGTTAACAACGTTAAGTTACTGCACAATAGTCATGGGTGTCAAGGAGAAAATCGCGGGTCAGCAGCTTGGTCTTAAACGTTGGAAGGCTCGGCCTGGCGAGCATGAGCCGCAGATCATCGGGAGGATCGGCGCGAGGATGGTGTCGGCAAAGGGACATTGATCCGAAAATTCCACCGACGGCCGATGGCTGAGGTGGTGTAGCGGGCCACTTCTGGATTGCTGATGATTCGGAGATTGCCGCATTAAGCGGACTTCTGGCCCGGAATAACTTCCGGGTTGCCGCCTTGGCGTTGAAGAAGATTTCGACGGCTTCGAAAATTACTGGCTACTCCCAGCGAAACACCTTCGCCGAGAGCGCCGTGCACACGATAAACGTCAGAGCCAATGCTGTCAGGTCGTGCGCGTGCGCCCACCAAGCGTCGCCCTTCCAAATCCCTTCGAGCAGTGACACCGCGTAGGTTAGCGGCAAAACCTTGGCCACAGCTTGAGCCGCTAGCGGTAGCGATTCAACCGGCGCGAAAAGTCCCGAAACCGCCATCATCGGATACATGATGACGGCGCCAATCGGCTGCGCAAAACGCGCCGTGGGAACAAGGCTGGCGATGAGAAAGCCGATCGACAAAATACTGCAGGTGCTTATCAGAAGCGCCATCGTGAACCCCGCCAAGGGGGCATGAATGCCAACCGGATAGTAGCGTTTGCCCGCCGCCACCATCAAAACCAGTGTGGCCGCACTGAGCAGCAACTTTACTATCACGTGGGCGGTGAGAATCGTCTGGGGGCGCAGCGGAGTGGCGCGGAGTCGTTTGAGAATGCCCCCCTCGCGGTAGATCGAAATGATGGTGACCAGCGACAGCACGGCACCAATGACGATCAGGACTGAAGCGAGCACCGGTAGCCCGACGCCGATGAAACTACTCGCCGCAGGTGAGATGAGTGCAGCTCTGCGGCCGATCATTCGACCCGCCACGAGGAATACTAGAACCGGGATACCGATCGTCCCGATCGCCCCCAACGGCTCGCGCAGGAATATCTTGATTTCGATCCATGTTAATTTCCAGAGTCCACGCAGCATAGGATCAGGCCTCAATCGCGAATCGGGTGACCGGTCAATTTGAGAAAGACATCCTCAAGGTTGGGGAGAATTGTGCGGAAATCTGTGACGCGTGTCCGATTCTCCGATAGGCAATGAATCACATCCGTGACAAGATCGTCGCCGCTGCCCCGAATCGTGAACTGCGACCCACTGCACGTGATTTCGTCGACTCGTGGGATCGCTCGAAAACGCTCCGCAGCGCTTCGGTCGTCTGTGGCGAGGACTACAGTTCGCTCAGGGCAGTGCCGCTTGACGAGACGCTCTGGGCTGTCGATGTCGATGATGCGTCCGTGTTCGATGATTGCCACCCGATCGCACAGCCGCTCGGCTTCCTCCATGAGATGTGTAGTCAGGAGAACCGTCTTGCCGCGCTCGCGGATTCCGCGCACCAAATCCCAGATGGCGCGCCGCGCCTGGGGGTCCAGCCCCGTAGTTAACTCGTCGAGAAACACCAGTTCCGGATCGTTAATCAGCGCCAGGGCAATGAACAATCGCTGCTTCTGGCCGCCCGACAGGGTCATAAACCAGGCATTCCGCTTGCCGATAAGGCCAAGCTGTTCGAGCAAACGTTCGCCGTCGATCGCATTTCGGTGGTAAAGGGATGCCCAGAGGTCTAGCGCTTCCCACACTTTGATGCGCTTCTGCAGCTGTGCCTGCTGCAGCTGAACACCAATTCGCTCCTGCAGCTTGTAAACGTCGTTAAAGGGATCAAGACCCAGCACCGATATGGTGCCCCGGTCGCGTTTTCGCAGACCCTCGATGCACTCCATCGTTGTGGTCTTTCCCGCGCCGTTGGGCCCGATTAATCCAAAGATCTCACCGTCTTTAACCTCAAACGATACATCGTCGACCGCCACCGTAGAGCCGTAGGTCTTCCGGATTGCGGAGACTTGAATGACTGGATGCATGATCGACTGGAAAAATCGAAGCCTTGCTGAACCGGAATGATGGTCAATGTCTCGGGAATTAGTCTAGGGCTGAGAACCTGGATAGACAAGTGCCGCGAGTGGTCAGAAGCGCGGTCGAAGAAAGCAGCGCTTTGTCGGATTGTCGGCCAGCCGGAGGCTATCCAGAAACGGGCTTGTGGGGAGCGCGCTAGATACACAATCAATCGTCCGAAAAGTGGCTTCTTGCCGGACATTTCCGGAGAATGTTTCGGTTTTCTGACTGCCTGGTAGGCACGCAGTCCTCGCTAACCGTTTCCGAAGTGGAGAATAGCCCACACATTTGTATTTCGTTCGACCTTACGATCGCTGGGTATTCGCCTTCCTCCAAGACGTGAAACGGGACCAGCCTCGCCCATCTGCGCCCCTTGTCCCATTCTCCGACTGTATGTTGTTGCTGCACAATGGGCTGCAACCCACGCACGTGCGCGCTCTTGTGGGTTCCAGAAGTTCTAA
>Ga0116121_1000153_pt1 | contig 38795 bp, 31 predicted proteins | sample June2015DPH_13_1_FD_89725 | JGI IMG/M metagenome (GOLD analysis project Ga0116121, IMG submission 89725) | Peatland microbial communities from SPRUCE experiment site at the Marcell Experimental Forest, Minnesota, USA - June2015DPH_13_10 | ecosystem: Environmental > Terrestrial > Soil > Wetlands...
ATCATCCTGATGGTCTGGTCGATCACGCTGAATGCTCCGCTCGAAGAGCCCGCCAATCCGAACCTGACGATGAATCCGGCGAAAGCGCCGTGGTATTTCCTCGGCCTGCAGGAAATGCTTGTGTATTTCGATCCGTGGATTGCGGGCGTTGTGATGCCGACGCTCATCATCATCGGACTGATGATCATTCCCTATATCGACACGAACCCTCTGGGCAGCGGTTATTACACGTGGAAGCAGCGCAAGTTCGCGATCGGGACATTCCTGTTTGGCTTCATTGTGCTGTGGGTCGCGATGATCATCATCGGCACTTTTATTCGCGGCCCGGGATGGCAATGGTTCTGGCCGGGGCAAACGTGGGACCACAACCGGCTCATTTACGAGGTCAACCGCGATCTGCCTGATATTTTCGGCATCACGTCGAATTGGGTGAAAGGCATTTTCGGATTCATTGTTGTCGGCGGATTTTATGCGGCCGGCGGGCTCGTCCTGCATGGTTTCTTCCGCCGCAACAATCCGAAAGATTACAAACGCATGAGCTTGCTGCAGTACTCGCTCATGATGTTTTTCGTGCTGACGATGTTCGCGCTGCCGATCAAGATGCTGCTGCGGCTTGCGTTTCATATTAAGTATGTGTGGATCACGCCCTGGTTCAACGTGTAGAAGTGCAATCGTGTGGTAGCGAGGCTTCGCCCCGCTTGGACGGGGCACAGCCCCGTCCCCACACTGGCAACTCTTAGGAGGAAGTGGTGCCCGAAAAGCCCGTCCCCGAGAATGATCCGCTGGTTCAGAAATCGCTCGCGACCTGGTACGTCGTGTGCATGGTCCTGCTGATGGCATCGCTGCTCTGGGCCTTGTGGGATGAGGCTTTCGGACAGCGTCCCTGGAAAGCCTATCAGCACGAATGGGTCGAACGTTACTCCATATTTCTGAAGACCGCCCGTTCCACTTCCGCCGCATCCGAAAAAGAAGTTGAGAGCAACAGCGACTACCTGAAACTCAAACAGGACTACGAACAGGCCAACCAGCAAGCTGCGCCACGCACAAAAGAAATCAACGATCAGCTACGCAATCTGAGCGCCAAGATTCTCGCCGTGCAGAATGTGTTCACCGATCGCCGCGCCTATGTGAACGCGCTCACCTATGACATCGAAACGACTGAGAGCGCGTCTTCGAAGCAAAGCAAACTCAAGGACCTGGACGAGTATAAGAAGCAAATCGCAGTCGTCAAGTATCCCGACGGCTCCAAGGCGAGCTACACCTTTACGCAACTCGAAGAAACTTACAACGATCTGAAAGCGCAGCGCACCGCGCTCAGTGCAGAACTGGGAGACGTGATCAAGCCGGTCAGCGACCGGAAGACAAAGCTCGATGCCTACATTTCCGAGCACATGGTGGACCTGACTCCGGCGCAGATTCGCGGCCTGCAGGATAAGACCGAAGCGTGGGATCCGGTCATTATGCAGATCAATGTCGCCGACGCGAACATTGTCGATCGCTGCGAATCGTGCCACATGGGCATTCGCGAGCCGGTGAAGCTGACGGCCGCATCGATGGCGCCCGCGGGCAAGAAGCCTGACGAATACGCGCACGCATTCACGAGTCACCCCGAGCCGCAACTGCTCAAGACACATGATCCGGATAAATTCGGCTGCACTCCTTGTCATCAAGGAAACGGCCGCGCCACCACCAGCGTTGAAAAAGCGCATGGCGACTACGAGCACTGGCTCTGGCCGATGTTTTCGAAACCCAATGTTGAAGCGGGTTGTCAGACGTGCCACGCGGCTGACATGGTGCTCGTCAGCGGCGATGTTGGATGGACGCTCAGCGAAGGCAAAGATCTTTTCCGTCAGCGCGGTTGCACGGGCTGCCATCGCTACGAGGGCTATGACCGGGAGCCGGAAGATATCAACTCAGTCGCGCAGCAGATCAAGCAGATGGAGACCGAGAAGAAAGACAACCTGAAGCAGGCCGCCTACCTGATGAAGCAGGCCGATGCGGCGCAGACGAATGCGGAAGCGAATCGCCTGAACGATCAGGCGGTTGCGCTGCGGGTTGCGAACAGCAAACTCGATCTGCGGATTGTACAGCTTGACCGCACCACGAAGAGCCTTCTGCAGGACGTGAAGAAAGTCGGCCCAAATCTCAAAGACGTTCGTCTGAAGCTCAACAAGAATTGGATTCCGGTTTGGCTGAAGAAGCCGACCGATTTTCGTCCCACCACGCGCATGCCGAATTTTCGCCTGAGCGACGATCAGATCAAGGCGATCTCGGCGTACTTGTGGCAGTCCGGCTTGACTGACGAGCCCGTCAAGCAAAAGCCCGGAGACGCCGGACACGGCAAGGAACTTTTCGAAACGCGCGGCTGCCTTGGTTGCCACTCGATGCAAGAGGGCGATCAGATGATCGGCGGAACATTCGCCGCCAACCTTACGCGCGTAGGCGAAAAAGCTAACTACGATTACCTTGTGCGCTGGGTGCACAACGCGCGTGAGCGCACACGTCCTTATTGTCTGCACGAGAAGAAAGATATTGGCCCCGAAGATTACGCGAAAAAGGGCCTGCCGTATATTTTCGATCTGCAGCACAGCAAGTGTCCGAACGATGGCCACGAACTGCAAGTGCAGAACATGACGGTGATGCCCAGCCTGCGCCTCTCGCCAGATGACGCACGCGACGTCGCGTCTTATCTGATCACGCTCAAGAAGAAAGATCCGAGCAGTTATCCCGACGCGACATTCATGGACGACCCGAAATTGAAAGACGAAGGGAAGAAGTGGATTCGCCACTTCGGCTGCGCGGGATGTCACGAAATTTCCGGGTTCGAAGATGAAGGTCGCATCGGAACGGAACTGACGTTTGAAGGCAGCAAGCCGATCGAGCGCCTTGACTTCGCGCTCCTCACCGAAATGGCCCAGCGCGGAACGGGCGAGCCGATCACCAACCCTGAGGATCGCGCGCGGCTGCCCGAGGGCGCCGCGAAAGGTCCGTGGTATTCGCACCTCGGTTTCTTCGAGCACAAACTCGCGGAGCCGAATGTTTGGGATCAGGGCAAGATCAAATCGGAGACGGAAAAACTCCGCATGCCCAATGTCCACTTACAGCCCGAACAAATTCGGGCGCTGACCACATTCATCATGGGCAGCCAGGAGAGCGGGCTTCCGGCTTCGTATCAATATCGTCCGCTGGACTACCGCCGTGATATTCAAGAGGGCTGGTGGGTCGTCAAGAAATACAACTGCATGGGATGTCACCAGTTCATTCCCGGCCAGCAGACGGCGCTGATGGGGATGAAGCGCTATCAGGAAGCGCAGGAGCAACTGCCTCCCAAGCTGCTGACCGAAGGGGCACGCGTCGATCCCGAGTGGCTATTGCACTTCCTCAACAATCCCGCGCTCAGCGAAACCGATACCAATCGCGATGGCGTGCGGTCGTATCTGCAGTTGCGAATGCCGACGTTCAGCTTCTCGGAGAATGAATTGGGCAAGTTGGTGCGCTTCTTTGAAGCACTGTCGCGCCAGCCGTTCCCGTACATTCCTGAGACGGATACGACTTTGACCGCAAAAGAAACGGACATGGCGCGCAGCCTGTTTTCGAGTACCGCCGCGCCTTGCTTGAAGTGCCACGCCACCGGCGATGCGGCGCATGACAAGAATGCAACTGCGCCTAACTTCCTGCTGGCGCGCGGACGCCTGAAGCCGGATTGGATGGAACGATGGCTGATCGATCCGCAGGCAATCGCTCCCGGCACCGCGATGCCGTCGGGGCTGTTCAAGCGCGACAACGATCACTGGGTATTTTCCGGTCCGACGCCGCCTTCATTCGCGGGCTACGACAAGGATCAAACTCGCCTGTTGGTGAATTACATTTTGCAACTTACTCCGGACGAGCAAAAACGGGTAGCGGCGTCGATGGGACACACGCGAGCGAGCGTCAGCAAACCTTCGCGCGGCAAGCAATCCAGAAACAGCCAGAAGAATGCGCCTCTTGATCGTGAGCAGTCGGCTCATGGAGGCGGTCAGTGATCGAAACACTGCGCGTACAATGTGCGCAGAGATCTCAATTTCAGGAAAGGTGCTTGAAATCATGAACCGGAAACTGTGGGTAGTCCTCATGGGCCTGTGCTCGGTGTTGGGCCTCGTTCTGTTGACGGCATGCAGCAAGAAATCGAACGAAGAAACATCTTCCGCTCCCAGTAACACCATGGCCCCGGCCGCGCCGGCTGCCACGCCGATTGATCCGGCGACTGCAGCCAGCATCACCGGCACGGTCAGTTTTGCGGGCGCAGCTCCGAAGATGGCAAAGATCGACATGAGCCAGGACCCGGCCTGCAAAGGCGTGAACATGGCCGAGAGCGTTGTCGACGATGGCGGCAAGCTGGCTAACGTCTTTGTATATGTGAAAAGTGGCTTAGGCGACCGCACATTCGATGTTCCCAAGGATCCCGTTACTATCGAGCAAAACGGCTGCAAGTATCATCCGCACGTTTTAGGAGTGATAGCTGGGCAGACGATCAGGATCGTGAACAGCGATCCGACGACGCACAACATTCATCCGACTCCCGCCGACAATCGCGAATGGAACGAGTCGCAACCGCCGCAGGCTGCCGCGATCGAGAAAACATTTGCGCGCGAAGAGATCATGTTGCCGGTGAAGTGCAACCAGCATCCCTGGATGAGGATGTTTGTCAACGTCGTGAAGACCCCGTTCTATGCGGTGACCGGCCCCGATGGCAAGTTTGAGATCAAGGGCCTGCCGCCGGGAGATTACACGATCGCCTTCGTGCAGGAGAAACTGGGAACGCAGGAGCAGAAGGTGACGCTCGCTGCCAAAGACAGCAAGACCGTAGACGCTTCGTTCAAGTCGGAGTAGTTTGATCGCGTGGCGCGGTGGTCCGCGATGGCCAACGGCGACATTTCGCGGACAAGAGTGTCCGCGCCACACGTTCTGGAATGAGGAGGGCGTTTGCTTTCAATGATGCTGGTAATTTCCATGGTGCTGGGCATTGCGCCGTTGTTTGGCATCGCCTGGACAATCATGACAGGCACGATCAAAACGCAGGACGGCCTGTTCATGAGCCTGATCCTGCTGACGCTCTCCGGCATTTTCATGCTGAACGCTTTCTGGGAGCTGCGCGACCGCGGCGCACTTGCATTCCTGTGTCGAAAGAAAGCAGCCACCGCATCGACTCCGGCAGCAGCTTCGGCAACTCCAAAAGTCCCGTCTGGCGCAGCTTCCGCGGCCAAGCCGAAAGAGAACGAAGGTTAGGAGCCAATCCATCATCAATGGCTACCCAAGCCATACCGTTGATTCCGACAGACGCGCCCACAACCGCCGGCGACAATCCCACGCCTTCGCCGCGTCCCCGCATGTCGACCCGCAACCGGCTGCTGTTCTTTCTGACCGCGTGGTTGCTGGTCCTGATGCCGTTTCTGTTCTGGTGGAGCACCTGGTTCGGGCGCGCGCTTAGCACGAAAGAAATGGGTGAATACCTCAACGATAACGCTCATCCGCGCCACATCCAGCACGCTATTGTGCAACTCGGTCAGGAAATGACCCGCCACGATCCGAGCGCCGCGGAATGGTATGGCGATCTGGTGCGCCTCGCGTCCAATCCGCGCGAAGAAGTGCGCTCGACCGATGCGTGGGTGATGGGGCAGGACACCTCCGGTCCTGGCTTCCACGAAGCATTATTAAAGCTGGTGAACGATCCCTCGATGGTCGTCCGCGGAAACGCCGCATTGTCGCTCGTCCGCTTCGGGGACAACTCGGGCCGGGCGCAGATCGTTTCTCTGTTGCAGCCGGTTGTTGTCACTACGGCAACCGCCGGGCGCGTCGTCGATACCGCCGGGGCCGGCACGGCCATTCATCAAGGTGGACTCATCGCGAAGTTGAAAAGTGACGATGGGCAAACGCAGGGGCGACCGATGCAGGGGCGCCAGATTGAAGAGGTGCGCTCTCCGATCACCGGCCGCGTCCGCATTCTTTCGGCGCCGACGGGCACGACCGTAGCCGCGGGCACTGCGATCGCGACTGTCGATCCCGGAGAAGAACAAGTCTGGGAAGCCTTGCGTGCCCTATATCTGATCGGACAGGAAGACGATCTCCCCGTGATCCGTCCTTATCAAAGAGATGTTCCCGAAGTCGCCGACCGCGTGCGCCAGCAAGCGCTCGACACGGAACGCGCAATTGAACAGAGAGCGCGTAAGTGAGGTCCATCCGATCACGACGCGGCGAGTGAGTGTGAAGGGGTTTGCTCTCCGACTTTTCAGCACCAAGGTACAACGGTAGGGATCCATGACGAAAATCAGGTTAATAGCGGTAGTAATGTGTGCCTCAGTAACACTTGGCGTAATCGCGGCGCAGGAACATGCAAGGCACGAGCCGATGACGGTTGCCTTAGATTGCAAAAGGGGCGATTGCCCACTGCTGAACGGTCCACCGCAGACGAGCGGACTGCGTGGTGGCTCAGTGAAGCTGAAGCCGGGCGAGAGCGTGGGCTGGCACTCGACTGCGGGAAATGAGGAAGCGCTTGTGATACTGCGCGGGAGCGGCGTAGCGAACTTCGAGGGACATCCCGATGTGGCGCTTCAGGAAAATATGCTGGCGTACATTCCGCCGGGCACAAGGCACAACGTCACCAACAGCGGAACGCAGATTCTGGAGTACGTGTGGGTGGTTGCGCCGACGAATCCAGGCAAGCCGTAAGGGCAAACGCCGCCGGATCGCTTCCCACTGCTATTGGGAACCGTCGCCCCTCCTTAGCCCGTGACCATCCTCACAGACCTCCCTGAGCGGCGCTTGTAGCATAGAGAGCGGGGGAAGTTGTGAGACTGCTGATCGCCATCCTTCTGTGTACCACTCTGTCATTTGCGCGGAGTAAGCCGATTGTCGAGATAAAAGTGAGTATCGAAGCCTCGGACTCAGACAGGCGGGTGCTTCTGGAAAAACTCAATCATCACGGTAAAGGGTGCCATTGGCATTTCACTGACGTGAAGGAAGCCTTCGACTACCGCATTGTATTTGTGACCGACCAGCCAAGCGGCCCATGGTGGTGGGGAAACACCGATAGAGCGAGAGCGACGATTTACGATGTCAAAGGGACGGAGATCTCTAGAATCACGCGGTCGAAGCGGAAGGAAGTATACGCCACCGATTCGACGGCAGACGAAATCATTGAGCAGATTCAGAAATGGCAGAAACAGCACCCGCCCGGCACACTGCCCTAACCTCGCGCTCGGTGAAAATGCCCAGAACTTCTCTGGCTTCGACGACCACAACCGATCCCACGCGAGCCTCCAGCATGAAGCTTGATGGCAGCGGCGGCGGTGGTTTGGGGAGTAACCGTGATCGATTCGCGGTCACATAGACGGAGTACGCTCATAATTGCGTCTTTCGGATTCAGGCCCTTAAAATGTTCGGCGATTCTGGCAGGTCGGTTTTGAGGTTAGAGATTGACTTCCGGTGTGGAGTTTCGGGTGGATGGAAAGTCGTATGCCTGGTCGATCAGACGGACCTCCCGATCCTACAACTTCGGATTCCGCTGCGTGCCGCGACGTCGCGCGCGCTCGATGGGGCCACAATTCGCTTGTGTTCGTTCGATGAACTCCTGAAGAGCGCTCCGGTCCTTCTCTGACATGCGCACGAACCTGATTCCGTTCCCCACGTTTGGATCATCGGTTACGACCTCGGCCGAGGCCCGCACTTTCACATCGCCGAGCCAGAGTGTAACGTCGATGGGACTCCTGGGTTCGAGCGTGTGTATCATTTCGAAGTAGGCGCCGCCCGCACTGACATCCGCGGTCTGCGCCCTGCGCGGGAAATTTTCGCTAGGACTCCGCAGTTCAGCCTGCAGCGTGACATTCACTCGGGGGTATTTTCTTTCCACTGGCCAAGTCATCGGCACTCCGTGCTTAATCATGACCTTTGGGGGAAAGACCCGTCAAATTAGAAAACCCGGCTGCCAGGGGAAGTTGCATGCACGGCCAGAGTGGGGGATTACGAAAGGAATCTTAGGACCGGTTACCTACAACGCAAGGCGTGGTCCGCGGGGAAACGCAGAGTTGTGAAGGAGCGAAAGAAATTCCCAGTACAATACCGCATGTGACGTGGAAAGGTGCCTGTACTGGACGAACGGGAACGCCACAGGAGGATAGGACGATTCGCATCGCAAGCGTGGGGCATGCGGTCTTTGCGGCGACCATGATTGCCCTGGGAATCATTGCTTTTATCAAAGGCGATTTCTCCGCGATCTGGCAGCCGACACCCAAGGGTCTGCCCGCACGAGAGGTACTGGTCTATCTCTGCGCTTTCATCTCCTTGGGTTCCGGGGTAGGGCTACTCTGGCAGCGCACGCCTGCCGTCGCTTCCCGCTTACTGCTCGCCTATCTTCTGCTTTGGTGGCTGTTGCTCCGGGTGCGGGCGGTCATCCTCGCGCCCACTGCGCAAGATTCATGGTCAGGCTGCGCTGAGACGGGCGTGTTAGTCGCGGGAGCCTGGGTACTGTATGGGTGGTTCGCCGGTGACTGGGACAGGCAGCACCTCGGTTTCGCCACTGGCGATAGGGGAGTGCGCCTTGCGAGAGTGCTCTATGGTCTCGCCATGATTCCCTTCGGGCTGGCACATTTCAACTATCTGAAGGAGACCGCGGCGCTGGTGCCTGCATGGCTGCCGTGGCATATGACGTGGGCATATTTCTTCGGTTGTACCTTCCTTGCGGCGGGAGCGGCGGTACTTATTGGTGTCTCTGCGCGGTTGGCGGCGGTGCTCTCGGCGGTGCAACTCGGTATGTTTACGCTTCTGGTGTGGATACCCATCGTGGCGGCGGGCTCCAAAAGCGCCTTCGTATGGAGTGAGACCCTCATTTCATGGTCGGTGACGGCCGGTGCTTGGGTGGTGGCGGATTCCTACCGCGGCATGCCGTGGCTCGCCGTGAACAAGCGCTAGCGCAGCCGAGTGCCTTTCGCGATCGCCTATCCTGACATCGCGCTTTTTGCGATCTTAGAGCCTGCGCCTGAGGGGAGTCGAAGCGGTAGGATTCCACTGCCCCGAATCCCGTGGTTAGGTCTCGCTCTGCTGATTCTTGCTCTGGTGCTCCACGGCTTCCCTGCAGTTAAGCTGTCTTGAGGAGCCTCGATACCGTTTTCAGACCCACATTCATGCCGAGTGCAAAGGCAAAGAAAAAGGGGGAGGACCGAGGTCCGCCCCCTGAGTTACGTTGGTGATCAGTTATTTTCCTGTTCCCGTCAGGCTCACAGTTTGCGGGCTGTTCGGGGCGTTGTCAGTGAACGTCAGATTGCCAGTGCGGGTGCCAGTCTGCGTAGGCGTGAATGAGACCTTTACCTCGCAGGTAGCACCAGCAGCGACCGTGCCTCCGTTCACGCACGGTGTAATTTTCTTGGTCTGTTTCACCGTCACGAGTGCGAAGTCGCCGGAGGTAGCGATGGTGCTGATGGTAAGAGTCGCGTTTCCGGTATTGGTGAGCACAAGTTTCTTGGCAGCGCCCGTCGCACCGACGAGCACTTTGCCCCACTTCAGCGAGGTGGGTGAGAGACTGACGGCTGGACCACCGCCGCCCCCGCCCGAGGTCAAGGCATTGATCAAGCCTGCGCCGTTCGGACTGCCCCAGCCTGTGACCAAATCGTAGCCGACCTCCGTCGGGAAGCCGTTACTGCCGCTGGTGATATCGTGGAACGCGGCAGCATAGCCCGATCCCAAGCCTAGAGGATAGATGACCGGATCAATGAACCCGGGTGCGGGACTGCTATTGGCCGCCGCCTGCTGATTGGCCAGAGCCATGTAGCCGGCCCACATAGGCGCGGCAAAGCTGGTTCCGCCCTCGCCCGTACCGCAGGTACCGTCGGCGCACCAGTAGAAGTTGGTGTCGGCTTCGGCGGCGACGTCTGGACCGTTGCGAAACTTGGTGGAACCCTCGTTCTTTGAAGTGATCACGCCCGCCAGTTGCTGCCAGGAGGGTATCGTGATGTCGTCCGGCGAAATTCCGCCGCCGCTATCCGGCCAAGCAACTTCCGACTCCCATGGACCGCCTGCTCCGTTGGTAATCAAATCGGTGCCTCCGACACAGATGACATAGTCATCCTCGCACGGGTATGCGAAGCTGGAGCTATTCCACCGGGCGTTGTCGCCTGCCGCATCGAAGAAGCTCTGGCCCTGCGCCACCATCTGCTGGAAATAGGGATCATCGGTGCTGGGATCCGCCGGTTTCCAGGACCATGAACTGCTAAGTTGCAGACTCAATGGAGCGGCCTCATTTGTGACCATTGCGCTGAGACAGGCCGTGTCGCTGAAGGTGCCTGAATTGTAGGCGTCACCGCACACGTACATGTAGAGCATCTTCGAGCCGGGCGCCATGCCCATCTCCTGCTGCATGTCAATGCTCTGCTCGACATCCTCGCAGGAGCCGGTACAAGAGGTTGCGTATCCACCCTCGGAAAGCAGCGTGGGAGTATACGGTTCGGTTTGCTTCGCGTTCTTGTAGTAGTTAGCCAGGTCGGACAAAGTGGTGCCCGCCAACTCGAGAAGGGCCATGTTCTGGCCGGTGCCGGTGAGAGATCCGGTGCCGTAGTAAGCAGCGCGCATGTCGCTGCCGCAATAAGAATCGCCGGGACAGGAGCCGGTGATCTGCGGGGACTGTTTAACGTCCCTGTGCACGAGGTTCCTACGTGGGAGTTCATAGTTGTCCAGACCCGAGACGTGCCACAGCTGGATGTTCAGATTCACCGACGGTTCGCGATCCGGAGCAAAGAAGGTTCGATTCTCGGTCGGGTGCTGATAGATGCCCATCTGCACGTGGAACGCGTTCTCGACCTGCGCAACCGTGCCGCGCAGCTGCAGGTCCCTCGTGTTATGGGTGCCACCAATAATTGAGAATCCGCTCTGTTTGGCAAATTGAACCAGTGCATCCCAATCTTCCTGGCTGGCTCCAAAGCGTGCGGTGAATTCCTCTGGCGTCACGTAATGCCGGTAGTTGGCGCTGGAGGGATCGTAGATGTCTTGCAGGAAGTTTTCGAGCTCTGGCGCGTGGCGGAGTGCGAGAACGACGTCGAACTGCATGGATTGATTTGCCGGGAGCCGGCCGACCAGTTTGGCTTCTCCGTTGACAACTGCATCGCGCACATGACGAGTCATAAACGACTGCGACTGCGCATGGGTGACAACACTCACCATCGAAACCATCGCAACGAGGGCGAGCAGGAATATACCGAATCTTCGAATCATTGAGTTCTCCTTAACCTGGCAATCTTGTGGAAGATCGTTCTGTCTTGGGATTCGTGGGGGACTAGAACCTAGCGACGAAAATACCGTACGTAAGTCTACAACGATTTTTCGAGTTGCAACACTATGAAAAAGTTTGCTATGAAAAAGTTTGCAGTGCGACGTGGGTCCATCGGAGAAGGCACGAAGTACCAACTACTAAACAACGCCAGAATGTTAAGAGGAATTTCGGTACACACAAAGATCGAGAGAACGATCCGCAGTCCGAAAAATGATTCGCCATTCAGGCGACGATTAGTAGCTCATCGCTCCAACTTCTTTTTCAACATCCGCGATATCGACCATGACGATCGCGTCCCAGGGACAGCCGTCGAGGAACGAGCCTTCTGGACCCTTGCTCAGACACTTCTTGCATCCGATGCAGAGCAGTGGGTCGACTTCGATCCGGCCGAACGGAGGATGATCCACGTCCTCGATCCAGAACATGCAGTCTTCCACCGGACAGTACTCGACGCAGGCGGGCGAGCCCGCACATCCCGTGCAGCACTCGGTGATGACGGCAAGTTCCTTCGGCTTTTTCTTGCGAGGAGTAGTCAAACCCTTCGAGCGAGGCTCGCTCTTGAGCTCATCCGGAACCATCCCCACTTGTTTTGCTGCTTCCGACCCCATGGCCATTGCCGGGCATTATATCCCGGAATGCGGCCTTTGCAATGGGGGATTCTGGGCGTTCCGGCGACCGTTCTCGCCAGCTATCCGAGACCGAGGCGCTCTCGGAACCGCCGGCAAGGTGCCGACGCCACGCTCCGGAGCTCCGGACCGGCGTCGTTTAACGGGGATTCTCCGTATTCGCTACGGTTTCGATTAGTTCCAGAGGCGCGTGGCGTAATCGGCCATGCTCAGGGCCAGCAGGATGAATAGGAAGAAGATGGCGCTCACGATGACCAGGCCGGTCAACTTCTCGTGCGTGTATTTCACGTGCATGAAGAACAGTACGACGAGAATCGCCTTGAAGGTCGCGATGCAGAGGGCCGCGATGGTGTTGAACGGACCCATATCGATGAACGCTGCGCCCACGGTGAGGCCAGTGCAGATCAGCAGCGTGATCCAGATCGCGACCGATGAGCCGACGGAAGAGACGTGTTCCGGGTGCGAATTGTGGTGTGCCGAGTAGTTGTCAGGCAGAACGTTTTCAGTCATAGCGTCACCGGTGACGGTCGATCAGGTAGAGCAAAGGGAACAGGTAAATCCAGACAATGTCGACAAAATGCCAATACAGGCCGGCGTTCTCGACGGGCGTGAAATAACCTGGACCATATTTTCCGCGCCAGGCCATGAAGGCGAGGAATGAGAACAGGCCTACGCCGATGATCATGTGCAGGGCGTGCATGCCCGTCAGCGCAAAGTAGAGCGAGAAGTACATCTCGGCGTGATGAGGATTCGCATACTGGCGATCGGCCGGAGGGAATTTCTCCTGCCCGGGAAGCAATTCGTGGTAGCTGAAACTAGCTCCGGGAACGTGGTGCTTCTCGAACTTCTCCGCATACTCGTCGGCCTTGATTCCGAGAAAGGCGAGGCCGAGAACGATGGTCAGAAGCAGCCAGCCCACGAGCGCCATGCGCTTGCCGAGTTGGGCGGCGCGAACGGCCAGAACGACGGTCAAGCTGGAGCAGATCAGCACGGCGGTGTTGATCGCGCCCAGACGAATGTCCAACTGCTGGCTGGCCGAGCCAAAGTCGCCGAAATACTTGAAGCGATAGACCAGATAGGCGCAGAACATGCCGCCAAAGAACATGACTTCCTGGGCGAGGAAGAGCCACATGCCCAGGCTGGCGGCATTCTTCTGCTGGCCTTCGGTTGCGAAATGGTGCAGCAGGGCCGGATTGTCGTGCGCGTGGTCGTTTGTATGGGCGTTCGCGTCTTGGGGCACCGCCGCTGGACTAGTGTGCAACGGGAACCTCCTGCTTGGTTGGAATCTCGCCCAGTTCGTCGTAGTTATAAGCTTCCCAAGTCACAACCGGCGTCTCGTCGAAGTTCGAGGTGGGCGGCGGCGACGGGACCTGCCACTCCAGGCCGGCGGCGTTCCATGGATTTGCCGGCGCGATCTCGCCGTAGCGCAGCGACCAGAGGAAATAGACCATCGGCAACAGGTAGCCGACGGCGAGAATGGTTGCGCCCGCGGTCGAGAGAATGTTCAGGATCTGGAATTCCGGCGGATACGCATGATAGCGGCGTGGCATGCCCATGTATCCGAGGATGAATTGCGGGAAGAACGTGAGGTTGAATCCTATGAAGACGATCAGCGCGGCCAGCTTTCCCCAGCTTTCGGGATACATGCGGCCGGTGATTTTGGGCCACCAGAAGTGCATCCCGCCGAGGTACGCGACGACCATGCCACCGACCATGACGTAATGGAAGTGCGCGACGACGAAGTAGGTATCCGTGACGTGTACGTCAATGCCGAGTGAGCCAAGGAACAGGCCCGTCAGTCCGCCGATGGTGAACAGTCCGATGAAGCCAAAGGCGTAGAGCATCGGAGTCTGGTAGGTGATGGAACCCTTGTACATGGTCGCGGTCCAGTTGAAGACTTTGACGGCCGAGGGCACGGCGACGAAGTAGGTCAGGAGCGAGAAGATCAGCGCGGCATAGAGTGAGATTCCGGCGACGAACATGTGGTGCGCCCAGACCAGGAATCCGATGACCGCGATGCCGAGGACGGCGAGCGCCATCGCTTTGTATCCGAAGATGCGCTTGCGTGAGAAGCAGCACACGATCTCGCTGACGATGCCCATGCCGGGAAGGATCATGATGTACACGGCCGGGTGCGAGTAGAACCAGAACAGGTGCTGGAAGAGAAGTGGATCGCCTCCCAGCGCGGGATTGAAGACGCCCAGATGGAAAAGGCGTTCGAGCGCAACGAGAACGATGGTGATGGCGACGACCGGGGTTCCGAGTACTTGGATGATACTGGTGGCGTAGTGCGACCAGACAAACAGCGGCAGGCGGTTCCAGGTCATGCCGGGCGCACGCATGCGGTGAATGGTAACGATGAAGTTCAGTCCTGTCAGAATGGAGGCGAAGCCCGCGATGAACACGCCGAGCGCGGCGGTAACTACGTTGGTCTTGGCAAATTCGGTGCTGAGGGGAGTGTAAAAGGTCCAACCAGTATCCACGCCGCCGGCCATGATCGTGTAGACCATGAAGAGTCCGCCGACAATGAAGAGGTACCAGCTGAGCAGGTTAAGGCGCGGGAAGGCAAGATCCTTGGCGCCGATCATGATGGGGATCAGGAAATTGCCGAGCACGGCGGGGACGCCGGGGATCAGGAAAAAGAAGATCATCGACATGCCGTGCATGGTGAACAGCTTGTTGTAGGTATCAGACTGAACGAGATCGCCCGCGGGCGTGAGCAATTCCAGGCGGATCAATAAGGCAAAGAAACCGCCAACAAAGAAGAAGAAGGTAATCGACAGCAAGTAGAGCAGCGCGATGCGCTTGTGGTCCCGGGTGAGGAGCCAGGACTTGAGCCCATATCCTGCGTTCAGATAATTTTCGCGTTCGCCATGATCTACTACGACAGCGGTTGCCATTGTCTTCACCTATAGCGTTTCAACAAAATTAAGGAGTTGCCGTGCCCATGCCTGCAGCCTTGGGCGTCTGTCCTGCCTGCGATTGGGTCAGGGATTTCACGTATGCGACCAGGGCGTTGAGTTGTTCGTCGGTAATCTGCCCCTGGAACGTGGGCATGATGGGTTTGAAACCGCGAACAATCTTGGCACCCGGATCGAGGATCGATTCGCGAATGTAATTGTCATCGGCGTTCACGGTGCGGCCATCTTCAAGAAGTACAGGCTTGTTATAGACGCCGACCAGGTTTGGACCACGACCCTGCGTGTCAGACCGATGGCAGGTGATGCAGCCGAACTGGGAGAATAATTGCTGGCCGGTCACGGCCAAGGGCTGATTGCCGCCGCCGCCGGTCATCCAAGCCTCATAGTCGCGAGGCTCCATGACGACGATCCATCCGATCATGCCGGAGTGTTGCGTCCCACAATACTCCGCGCAGAACAGGTGATATGTGCCGGGCTTGGTGGCGTGGAACCAGAAGGTCGTATAGCGGCCGGGAAGCACGTCCTGCTTGATGCGGAAGGCGGGGACGTAAAAGCTGTGGATGACATCCTGCGAGGTCATGATCAGCTTGACGTCGCGGCCCACCGGCACGTGCAGTTCATTGATTTCGCGCTGCCCGCTGGCGTGCTCAAACTTCCACATCCATTGCTTGGCAACGGTATAGACTTCGGTCGCGTCCTGGGGCGGAGTGCGTTCCTGGAAGTAAATGACCGCGCCCCAGACGAAGAACGCGAGGAACACGGCGAAGGGAATGACCGACCAGGTGATTTCAAGGACCGTGGAGCCTTCGATTTGCTCAGCCTCTTTCCCGCGGCGCTTGCGGAACTTGATGGCGAAAAAGATCAAGGTGGCGAAGATCAGCACCGTCATGATGGCGGAGACCAGCACCATGAAAATATAGAGAGCGTCCACCTGTCCCGCGGTGGTGGAGGCGCTGTCCGGCCAAAATGGCATGTGTGAAAACATAATTAGCTGACCCTACTCGCTCCTTGATGATCTCCGCCGCCCGGGATTCCGCTCCCAGGGCCGCGCCGAATCATCACAAAGAAAAGCATTCCGAGACAAAGCATCGTGGCCACGCCCGCAATGCGGAGGATGCGCATGACCGTGGCGCTGTATTTACCTTTTTCCGGATCGTAGTGATAGCAGTACAGCAGGAAATCGTCGACTACATTTCCAATTTTGTCATGCGAGGCCGCTACCAATCCGAGGCGCACATCGTTGGGCGGATACTCGATGCCGTAGTAGTACTGTGAAATCTTGCCTTGCGGCGTAAGCAGCATGATCGCGGTTGTGTGCGCGAATTGGCCGCTTTGCGCGTCGTATTCGTACTGGAAACCGGCAGCTTTGGCGATGGCGTCGATGGAAGCTTGCTGGCCCACCAGGAAATGCCAGCCGTTCTCGGCTCCGGCGCGCTTGTAGCGGCGCAGCATTTCTCCTTTTTTCTTGGCAGCCGCTTCGGGCGTGTCTTTCGGGTCGAAACTCACGGTGATGACGTCGAATTCCTTACCCACGTCGAACTTCAGGACACGCAGAGTGCTTTCAAGACCGGCGAGTTCTTCACCGCAGAGCATGGGACAGGTGAAATAAACGAGATTGAGGATCAGAGGCTTCTTGCCAAAGTAATCGCCCAGCTTTACCGGACGGCCGAGGTCGTCGGTGAAGGCGAGATCGGCTGGAATCTGCTCGTTGAGGTTTTGCTGAATGCCGACGTTCTTCAGTCCGGGCGGGCGCACGTTCGTCGGAGGCGACATGATGCCCCGGCTCATGCCCTGGCCGAACGCGGCGGAGGTGGCCATGAGAAATGCGAAAGCCAGGAAGGCAGCAGGGGTCCTTCGACTCCGCGGGAACATCCGCTTCGCGGCTGTTCTGGCTCCGCTCCGGATGACACCGATACCAAACGAATTTGCGAACTGCTTTTTGCTGCGCACTGCGAACATCCTTTTCCGGCGCGCCGGTAGCGTGGCTCCGGCCGGAGCGGTCAGTTCCCGGATGCAGAGGCTTTATGGGCCTTCGCTTTGGGAGGTTGCTGCTTTGTTCCCGCGGGCGCGGAAGTCTGCGCCGGGGTCGAGCCTTCGCCCTGCTGACGACCGTTTTCAGCGCGGGCGTTTTCGCTGCGGACCGGCAACCCGCGCTCGACTAATAAATCCATGGCGCGGTCGATCGGAATCTGGACGACACCTTTGTCTTTATCGACCCAGTTGTAGGTGGCGAGCCTGGCATCCTGGTCTTCGACGATCTGGCGAAGCTGCGTGCGCTCATTTTCTTCGAGCCGGGGCTCGGGGAAAGTCTGCGTATTCTCGCTCGTCATGGAGCGCGTATCCGCCTGAGGGGCCACCATCGGACTCATGGCTGGCTGGTGCGCCTGCTCATAGGAGTCCAGGAAACGATACATGCCGAACACGATCAAATAGAGGATTACGACCAGCACGGCGAGCCCAACCATGAAGTAGATCACGCCGCGAGGGCTGAGATCCTCGTGCTCGTAAGCGCCGGGATCATTTTCGCCGTTATTCTTCTGCTGGTTCCTGATCTGCTCGTCACTCATGCGCGGGCTCCAATACATCCTGTGCAGTCGCGTCATAAGCGGGGACCAGCGGCTGCGAGCTGAGGTTGTAGCAGAAGTATGCGATCCAGATGCCGCCCATCGCGAAGGGGATGACGAGATCGGCAAGGGTCACAGTGAAGTTTTCGGAGAAGCTGGGCTCAATGTGCCAGAACAGATCGATGTAGCGGGTAACCAGCATCCACGCGGCCAGCCAGACCAGGCGCGTGATGTCGCGTTTGAGCTTGCGTGAAAGCAGTAGGAAGAACGGCACGAAGAAGTGGAACACGACGAGGAAGAGCCCGACGAACTGCCATCCGCCGTGCAGTCGCCGAAAATACCAGGTGATTTCGTCTGGCAGGTTTCCGGCCCAGATGATCAGCCACTGCGAGAATGAGAAATAGGCCCAGACCATGGTGAAGGCGAGCAGAAAATTGCCATGGTCGTGCACGTAGTTGGGTTTGAGCAAAGTTGACATCGGCGGATAGTCGAACAATATGCGCTCGATGACAATGGCGAAGCAGAGCGCTCCGATTAGCTGACCGGCCAGAAAGAGGAGGCCGTAAATGGTCGAGACCCAGCTCGGGTCGAGCGACATCACCCAATCGATCGCGGCGAAGCAGAGCGTGAGCGCGTACAGGATGATGCCGGGAGCGCTGACCATTTTGAAGCGCGCACTCGTGTCCGCATAAGGCGGCTTGTTGTGCTCGAACGAGAACTTGCTGAGCAGGTACTGCAGCACGAACCAGATCGCGAAATAGACCACCGCACGGATCACGAAGCCGCGGTAGTTCAAGTAATCGCGCAGAATGAACGCATGCTTTTCGAGGTGCTCGCGAATCGCGGGGTTCGCGATTGCATCGAGCGGCATTGCCCAGGGATAGAGTTTGGGAACGGCAAAAATGGCGAAGGGAACGAAGAGCAGAATCAGCAGCGGCAGGGTGCGCATGGCCGCACCTAAGACACGCCGGATCACCGTTCCCCATCCGCCGCCCGTCATGTGACGAACCATGATGATGGCCATGGAACCGAGGCAGACGCCCAGCCAATCCATGTAAGAGACAAGGTAGCCGCGGAAGAAAACGGTCGGATTAGTGAAGGCGATGTAGAGAGCGACTAGAGTCGCGATCACGCCTATGACGAGCGCACGCTGGCCAATGACCTTGATGATGGGCGGCGTCGAGAGGTCGATCTGGCGCGCGTGCGGGGCTTGGGGCTTGCCGGTCATTCAGACTCCCCTTTCCCGGACTTACCTGGCATGGCTTGCGGCAGAGTCGCGCCCGAGCCGGGCTCGACGAATTCAGGAGCTTTGGAAGGAATACTCTGGCCGGACGGCACATCGGCCGAGGTAGCGTTCTGGCTCAACTGCAGTGCGCGAATGTACGCCGCGATGCACCAGCGGTCGCGAGGAGAGACTTGAGCGGAATAATCCAGCATGATGCCGTAGCCATTGGTCATTACGTCGAAGAAATATCCAAGCGGAGCCTTCTGCAGGCGTTCGATGTGATACGAAGGCGGTTTGCGCGAGAAGCCGCGGCTCGGGATAAAACCATTGCCATCCCCGGCGCGCGAATGACAGGGCGCGCAGTAGATGTTGTAGCGCTCCTGGCCACGTTCGACCACTTCTTTGGTCACGGGGAAGGGCATATATTCGCCGGGCGCGTTGCCGATCTTGCCAGTGTAAAAATAGCTATCGGCGCGTTCTTCGCCTCGGGCTACCGTGCCTTCAACAAGTGGGCGGGCGGCGCGCTGGTCGGAGAAGAAATCGCTCTTTGCCAGTGGGTTGTAGCGCGGCTGCACGTGCATATCGAGACGGCACCCAATCGTGCTCAGCAGGGCGGTTCCGAGCAACACGAGGGGAACGAATTTGCGGGGGCTCAGCATATTAGCTGGGAACCTCCGAAATCGAGCGCGGCTCAAGGCTCTCCAGAAACTGGCGCGTGCCCTGCGCGTCGTACTTGGGATCGGAAGCAAACACGATCAGGAAGAAACGGTCTTTGCTGGCGAAAGCAAAACGTTCTACGTTAAAGACCGGGTGGTAGGGCATGGGCAAGCCATTGAGGGCGAGCATGCCGAACACGGCTGAGATTGCGCCGAACAGAATTGTCATTTCAAAGGTGACGATGATGAACGACGGCCAGGAATGCAAGGGGCGGCCGCCCACGTTGACGGGGTAGTCGACCACTGCGATCCAATATTGCATCAGGTAGCCAGCGAGGCCGCCGGTGATCGCGCCGAGCAGCGTTACCAGCGCAACATTATTCTTGTGGAAGCCGATGGCGTCAGCCAGTTCTTCCACCGGGAATGGACTATAGGCGTCGATCTTGCGATAACCGGCTTCATGCGTGCGGCGGGCGGCGTCGACCAAGTGCTGGGCCGAGTCGAACTCAGCCATCGTGCCGTAAATGGGAAGCGTCTTCATTCTGGCTTCACCTCCGCTTCCGGCAGGAGCGTGCGCATTTCAAAGATCGAGATCATCGGCAGAATGCGGACGAACAGGAACATGGCGGTCAGGAACATTCCGATGGTGCCGAAGAAGGTCATAAAGTCCCAACGCGTCGGGTAGTACATGCCCCACGAGGAAGGCACAAAGTCGCGGGTGAGGCTGATGACGACGATAACGAAACGCTCCAGCCACATGCCGACCAGGATGACGAACGAAATCAGAAACAGCCATACGGGGCTGGTGCGCATCTTCCTGAACCACAGAACCTGCGGGATAAAGAGATTGCACGCAAGCAACATGTAGTACCAGAATGCAAAGGGACCGTGGAGACGGTTCCAGAGCAGCGTCTGGTCATAGCGATTGCCGCTGTACCAACCCATAAAGGCTTCCACTCCGTAGCCGTAGGCAACGATCCAGCCGGTCGCAAGCATGACCTTCGCGGAGTTCTGCAGATGGCGGTCGGTGATGAAATCTTCGAGGTTGTAGATCTTGCGGATCGGAATGGCCAGCATCAGCACCATCGCGAAACCGGAGTAAATCGCGCCCGCGACGAAGTAGGGCGGGAAGATGGTGGTGTGCCATCCGGGAACGACGCCAACCGCGAAATCGAAGCTGACGACGGTGTGCACAGAAAGCACCAGCGGAGTGGCGAGTCCAGCTAACAGCAGGTAAGCCGACTCATAGCGCGCCCAGTGGCGGGCTGAGCCGCGCCATCCCATGGCAAGCAAGCCGTAGATCATTTGCGAGTATTTATTGTGGGCACGGTCGCGCAGAGTTGCCAGATCGGGGATGAGTCCAATGAACCAGAATAATAGCGAGACGGTGAAGTAGGTTGAGACCGCGAAGACGTCCCAGATCAGCGGACTGCGGAACTGCGGCCAGTAATTCATGGTGTTCGGGTAGGGGAACATCCAATAGGCCAGCCAGGGTCGTCCGGTGTGGGCGAGCGGGAAGATGCCGGCGCACGCCACCGCGAAGAGCGTCATTGCTTCCGCAAAACGGTTGATGGAGTTACGCCACGACTGGCGCAGCAGTAAGAGGATGGCGGAAATGAGTGTGCCGGCATGGCCGATACCGATCCACCAGACGAAGTTGACGATGGCGAAGCCCCAGCCGATGGGGATGTTGATGCCCCAGATGCCAGTGCCCTTGAGGAACAGGTAGCCGAGCGCGAAGAGCAACATCATCGTGACCATGAAGCCGGCCGCAAAGCCGACCACCCATCCATTGGAAATAGGCCGGGTCAGCACGATCGCGCTGATCTTGTCGGTCACGGTGGCGAAGGTATGGCCAGGCTCGATGACGGGAGCCTTTTTGTTCGCCACTGCGGATTGGTCGAGATGATCTGCCATGTCTAAAGTGCACTCCGCTTACGGCTTAATGCTTTCTGCGCTTACGACTCCAGTTCCGGGTTCGGGTTGCGAATCTCGGCCAGGTAGGTTGTTCTCGGCCTGGTATTGAGGTCGGCCAATACTCCGTAGTTGCGGTCGAGCGCTTTCAGCTTCGAAACCCGGCTGTTCGGATCATTCATATTGCCAAAGACGATCGCGTCCGCCGGGCAGGATTGCTGGCAAGCGGTTTGCAGCGTGCCGTCTTCAACGCCTTTGAATTCTTTGTTTTCGCGAATCGCGGCTGCTTCCGTGTCAATGCGATGTTGCGAGATGCGCTGCACGCAGTAGGTACACTTTTCCATGACGCCGCGGCTGCGAACGGTGACATCGGGATTGCGCATCATCTTGTATTGCGGCGTCTCCCAGTCCTGGAAGAGCAGGAAGTTGAAGCGTCGCACCTTATAAGGACAGTTATTCGAGCAATAGCGCGTGCCCACACAGCGGTTGTAGACCATGTCGTTCAGGCCCTCAGTGCTGTGCACGGTTGCGCCTACCGGACAAACCAGCTCGCAGGGCGCATTCTCGCACTGCATGCAGGGAACCGGCTGGAAATACGCTTTGGGATCGTCGCGATCGCCCTGATAGTAGGCATCGACGCGAAGCCAGTGCATGTGACGGCCGCGCGTGGTCTGCTCTTTGCCGACGACGGCAATATTGTTCTCAGACTGGCAGGCGATGATGCAATTGTTGCAGCCGACACAGGCATTGAGGTCGATCGTCATGCCCCAGGAGTCGGGGGACTTCTTGTAGTCGAATCCCGGGTAAAGCGTGAGCGCTGGGGGCGGTTCATCTTCTTTGGCGAAGTTCGGATCTTTGCGGTATTCCTCGAGCGTCGCTTCCCGGACGACGGGCCGAGTTGCACCGTCCCCTGTATCCATGGTCTGGTAGCCCTGGGTCGAGGCAAGTTGATAGAAGGCCCCGGTCTTGGTGAGCTTGCCGCCGGTTGCGATCCACAGCCCGCTTGTGGTGCGGATTGCGTAGGCGTCGAAGCCAGCGCCTGTGCCCGCGCGTCCTGCGGCGCGACGGCCATAGCCGAGATGGACGGTGACGGAATGATCGGGATGGCCGGCTTGAATCCAGACGGGGCCCGTCACTTTGCGTCCGTTGAGTTCGATAGTGACTACGTCCATCGCCTTGAGGCCTTCGCGCTCGGCCATCTTGGGGCCGATTTGCACGGCGTTATCCCAAGTCAGCTTGGACATGGGCTTGGGCAATTCCTGGAGCCAGCCGTTGTTCGAGAATTGGCCGTCGTAGATGGAGGGATCACGGCGGAAGTTTACTTCGAGAGCGTTTGCGTCGGTGGTGTTCGCGCTCGATGAAGCCGGGACGGAGCCGGATTTCGCTGACAATGACCTCGGCGCAAAGGTCGAGCCTTCGACGAATCCATCGTTCAGTGTTTTGCGCCACCATCCTTCAAAGTCCACACCGGTATGCTGTTTCTGCCAGTAGGAGCGAACAATGTCGTAGCCCGTCGCGCCGGAATCTCCCATCAGCGTCGACAGAACCTCGTGCACACTCTTGCCCATATAAAGAGGAGCAATTAGAGGCTGGATGATGCTGACGGTGCCGTCATAGGCACGGCCGTCGCTCCAGGACTCCAGGTAATGCGTTTCGTTGATATTCCAGTGGCAGAATTGCGTAGTTTCGTTCTGGTAGAGGCCGAGGTAAACGCGCTGCGCGATGTTCGAATTTTTCAGCGCATCGCCGAAGCCGAGATCGGAAGGGGCGTCATAAACCGGGTTGCCGCCGAGGATGACGAGCAGGTCCACTTTCCCAGCGCGCATGTCGGAGACGAGTTCGCGGAGAGATTCGGTCTGGTTTACCGGGTTGGCATCGACGGGATCGGTGTAGAAGACAGTCTTGCCGACGTTGCCGAGGGCGGCATTTATGGCGTGGGCGAGGGAATGTACGGCTGGCGGCTGATGGTCGCCGACGATGACAATGCTAGAACCCTTATGCGCTTGCAGCTCCTTCAATACTGCAACAACGAATCTACCGGCGTCGCCTTTCCCTCCGCCGATTCCGTACTGGGAAGTCCCCGATGCGAGCGCTTGTGCAGACCCTTCGATCTCCACGGCTCGCACGGGCAGCCGATGATCCGCCTTAGCCCCAGTTGTTGATGGTGTGCTCTCGATCACGTACAGCCGGCTCATGTTTCCGCTGTCGGGATTGCGGCGGCTGGCGAAGTCGCGGATGTAGCGCGTGTTGCCCGGGAATCCCGCAGAGAGGAAGTCGGCGTCGAGCGAAACGATTACGTCGGCCTTCGAAAAGTCGTAGCGCGTTTCGACCGGCTGGCCAAACGCGAGTTTTGCGCCTTCGAGAGCGTTGTCACGATTCACCGGCTCGTACACATGCCACTTCGCCTGCGGATACATCGCCAGCAGCGAGTGCATCTGATCTTTGAGCGTGGGCGAAGAAATGGTTGGCGTGAGAATGCGAATGCCAGCGCCGCCCAGAGCTTTTTGCACGGTGAGCGGACCTTTAATGTCGCTCACAAACGACGCCCACGAGTCGACATCGCCGAGGTGCGTGATGGCCTGTGCGCGGTCGGGATCGTACATGCCGAGAATCGAAGCCTGCGCAAAAATGTCGGTGCCGCCGAGGCTGGCCGGATGCAGGCTGTTGCCTTCAACTTTAGTAGGACGGCCCAGATGGCTTTCGACCAGCAACGGGCTAGCGTATCCGCTGAGTGTGAACGCGGTCGCGTAGTACATCGGGCGGCCGGGAATCACCTGCTCGGGTTGTCGGACGTACGGGACGATTTCTTCGATCGGAAGTTTGGTGCAGCCCGTCATGCCCGCCATGGCGAGCGAAGCGCCCATTAATTGGAGGAACCCGCGGCGGGAGACCGAGTCGAGCCACTCCGATGCACCTTTGGGAAATTCGCGGTGCATCATCTCGCGGAATTCATCCGAGCCGGCGAGTTCTTCGAGGCTGCGCCAGTACTCGGGCCCCTTGGCCTGATCGAGTTGCTGCTGCACGTCCGCTAATTCCAGTCTCTTGCTGGGGCAAACGTCTTCGCGTTGCGTCTTGTTTTTTCCGTCTTCCATCTTTGTAGCCAGCGGTTTTTACCCTATCCCTTCAATTGCTTCCGGCACGATTGCGGCATTCGTCCCCAATTCACCTGCAGCCGTTACCCGAACCCCACGTTCGAACTATCTGTGACATGTACTGCAGCTCGTGATGTCCTGCACCGAGCGCAGTTCATATTTCTTGACCAGCGCGGCCCCGAGGGATGCCTGGTCGGTATAGCTGGTGCCATCGACCTGAACTGGCAATGACTCGGTGGGCTGCTGGTAGCGCATATTGAAGACCTGGTCGCGCGGACGCAGAAATTTTTCGGGTCCACGGTGGCAGTTGAGGCACCACTCCATCTGAAGCGATGCTTCTTGGTACATCAGAGGCATCTGATCGACCGGACCATGGCAATCGTTGCAGCCCACGCCCTTGGTTACGTGAATCTTGTGACTGAAATAAACGAAGTCAGGGAGTTGGTTAACGCGCGTCCATTGCAGCGACTCGCCAGTACGATAACTGGATCGGACCGGCTCCAGCATGGGAGCGTTCGTCCAGATCTGGGAGTGGCAATTCATGCAGGTCTTGGTGGGCGGAATGCCGGCGAAACTCGAAGTCTCAACTGAGGTGTGGCAGTAACGGCAGTCGATGCCCAGGCCCGTGACGTGGTGCTGGTGGCTGAACGGCACGGGTTGAGATTTCCGCACGCCCGCGTATGTAATGTAGGGCGAGCGCTCGACCTGTACCAGCACCCAGAACAGGGCGGCCGCTACGAAGACAACTCCAAACAGCGAGGCCCTCGACATCGCATTCGTGCTGCGCGGAAAAATCTGCATTGAATGATGGCGTCTTGTATCTGCGGGAGCGTCTTCCCAGCTAAGCGGTTGTGATCACGTCACGTCATCGCGTGACGCACGACACTGAAACACGTGAGTATAACAGCTGCGCGGCCTTTGGGAATAGTCATCGCAGATTTTCTTCTGCGAATTTCATCTTTTTCAACCGCGCGCGGAATCGTCGTTGAAGTTTTCAACAAAAATCACGAGCGATTTTCCATGACGAGCGGTTTTCCAGTAAAGGTTGAGTTTGGAACGTAACCTGTCACTTGCGGAACGCGAAGCCGACGAAATTCTTACCTCAGATTCATGACCAGCAGTTTCGGTTCGGTCATTTCCTGAATCGCATCACGCAATCCTTCGCGGCCGAGTCCGGAATCTTTGATGCCGCCGTACGGCATGTGGTCGATCCGGAATGTGGGAACATCGCCCGCGATCAGGCCTCCGACCTCAAGTTCGTTGTAGGCGTCGAAGATGAGCTTGGCATCGCGCGTAAACAGCCCGGCCTGCAGGCCGTAGGGAGAACTGTTGATCTGCTTGAGCGCACCGGGGAAATCCTGATAGGGCTCGACGGTCACGACGGGCGCGAAAATCTCCTGGCAGTTTACTTTCATGTTGGGCTTGGTGCCCGTCAGCACCGTAGGTTCGAGGAATGGACCATTACGGTGGCCGCCGCACAGCAAGCGAGCGCCTCCGCGCACGGCCTCCTGGACCCAGTCGTAGGCGCGGATGGCGTCGCTCTCGCGGATGAGCGGACCGAGATCGCTGGTCTCGTCGAGCGGGTCGCCAACTTTCAGTTTGCTGACTCCATCGATCAGCAGCTCGATAAATTTTCCGCAGACAGATTGCTCAACCAGAATGCGCTGGACGGAGATGCAAGCCTGACCGGCATAGGCGAAACCACCAGTGATGCAGCGGTCGGCGGCGTAGGCGAGATCGGCATCGCTGTGGACGATGACGCCGGAATTTCCTCCCAGCTCGAGCGTGACCTTCTTCTTGCCCGCGTTATTCTTGATGGCCCAGCCCACGGCGGCGCTGCCGGTGAAGCTGATGAGCTTGATTCGGTCATCGGTGACGAGGAGGCCGGAGTCTTCATTCGAAAGGAGCACGACGTTGAATCCGCCATCCGGCCATCCGGCCTGCTGGACCACTTCCGCGAGCAGAAGCGAACTCAGTGGAGTTTGGGGCGCGGGCTTCAGCACGAACGAACATCCGGCCGCGATCGCTGGAGCAACTTTGTGAGCCACCAGGTTCAGCGGAAAATTGAACGGCGTAATGCCTGCAATCGGGCCGAGCGGAAATCGCTTGACCATGCCCCAGCGTCCGGCAGTCGACTGTTGCCAGTCGAGCGGCAAATATTCTCCGTAGCCGCGGACCGTCTCTTCCGCCGCGACGTTGAAGGTGAAGACCGCGCGGTCCACTTCCGTGCGCGCGTTCTTGATGGGCTTGCCGGCTTCCTGCGCAAGCGTCCGCGAAAATTCATCTCTGCGATCGTGGATTCCATCGGCAATGCGGCGCAGAACGCGCTGGCGTTCGAAGGCGGGCAGGCGGCGGGTGGTGCCGAAGGCCTTGACCGATGCGGCAATGGCCATTTCCGCGTGCTCGCGGCGTCCCTGATACACGCTGGCAATCACAGAGCCGTCGTAGGGCGCGCGAATCTCGACGATATCGCCCTCTTCCAGCCACTTCCCATCCACGTAAAATCCATGGGTCGCGACCGGAATCATCGTCATTTGCGCCATGCCTTACCTCCCCAAGTCGATTCGACGATTATAGAACCTTGGGAGCCAGTGGCGACGCCGCTGGCTGCATCTTCGGCGGGGAAGAATTACAGGAAGCCATGGCTTATGCCAGCGGTGGCTTGAAGCGCTCGTCAATTTCGACCTGATATCCGGCAACGAGCCGGTTATTTTCGTTGGCGAGGCCGACCACCGCCATCATTTCCTTAAACTGTGCGTCCGTCATCCCTTTTTTCTTCGCAGAAGCGGTGTGCGCGGCGATGCAGTAGGCACACTGGTTCGTGACCGAAACCGCGAGGTACAGAAGTTCCTTGGTGACCGGATCGAGCGTGCCTGGCGCCATGACGTGCTTAATGGTTTCCCAGGAACGCTTGAGGGTTACAGGGTCGTGGGCGAGGGCCTTCCAGAAATTGTTGATCCAGTCGGTTTTGCGCGTGGCCATGATGTCGTCGTAGACGGCGCGCACTTCGGGAGTAGCGTCGGAGTATTCGATCAGTCCGAAGAGGGACATGGGTTGCTCCTTTCTATTCGGCGACCTTCAGAAGGCCGGTTTTCGCTCGTCAGAGCACTGCAGTTTCATGAATCGTTCGACCCTCCGCGAAGCGCGAAAAGTTCAGCAGCGATGCGCTAATCAGATCGGTCTTGCCCGTCAGGATTAAATCGCTCAGAATTTTTCCGGTGGCGGGTGCGTGCATCACGCCGTGTCCGCTGAAGCCGTTGGCGAAGAAAAAGCCGGGGACCTCGGGAGACTCGCCCAGAATCGGATGGTGGTCAGGCGTCATTTCATAGAGTCCGGCCCAGGCTCGCTTGGGATTGACGGGGACGCTTTCGAATAGCGGTACGCGGTCGGCGGCGCGGGTCAGGATCTTTTCGATGAAACTGGGCTCGAAATCGGTCTTGTAGCCCGGCGTTTCTTCAGGATCGTTCCAGGCCAGCAGGAATCCGCGACTTTCGGGACGAAAGTGAAAGCCGTTCGACATATCAATGATCATGGGCGCGGTGTGGGGAAACTGATCGAAGGGTTCAGTTGGGACCAGCATGCGGCGCAGCGGTTCGACGGGCAGGCTGACGCCGAGCATAGCCGCGATCTCGGCGGCCCATGCGCCCGCGCAATTCACGATGGCCCGCGTTGAAATCGAGCCGCGCGTGGTCGCGATTTCAAAGCTGCCACGGTCAGACCTTTCGCCGACTCTTTTGATGGAATTGACTCCGGCATTTTTCCAAAGTGTGGCGCCGTGATCGCTGGCCCAGGTCATGAAGCCGATCATCGCGCTATAGGGATCGACGAAGCCGTCCGTGGAGCAGAAACTTCCGCCGACGATGTCGTCGCCGCGTATTTGCGGAAACATACCGCGAATCTCATCGCCAGCAACCATCCGCACATTCTTCAATCCCAGTGCAACCTGTTTTTCGTAGTTCGCGCTCAGGTAGGCGACGTGGTTGTCGCTGGTGGCGCAAAACAGGTATCCCTGCGGACGATAGTCGCATGGATAGCCGAGCCTTTCATCGAAGGTGGAGTAAAACGGAATGGAATATAGCGACATCTGAATGTTGACGGGAGTGGAAAACTGGGCGCGCACGCCACCCATGCTCTTGCCGGTCGATCCCTTGCCCTGCGAGGTATCACGCTCGAGCACGAGCACGTCTTTGCAGCCCGCAGCGACGAGATGATAGGCAATGCTCGACCCGACAATTCCTCCGCCAATCAGGACGACGTCTGCAGTGTGCATGGTCGCGGCAATTGTAAATCGGATTGTGACTATTCGGAGAGAGGGTTGTGTGGGGACAACCTCCGTCCCCACGCCTGATTGACAATGCTCATGGCTTCGGTGACTTGGCCGAGGCTGGCCTGAGAGCAGCCGCCGGTTTCACGGTTGGGCCTTTCTTGTCTCGGCGCATCTGTTCGGCTAGCTCGGTGATCTCGGTCAGATCGCGTTGCATTTCGCTCCACCCATACCAGAGGGCGTAATCGGGACTGGCGTGGAAGGTTCCCTGGAAAGTGCGCATCCGATGTTCGAGGTACATGACGAACAGTTTCTGCTCGATCACGGTGGGCGCATCGTGGAACGTCAGGAGATTCGGGAAGGCATAAGCATAGTTCTTTGGTTGTGGAACGATGCCATCCTTGTAGAGACTGGCGACAATCTTGATCGCTTGGGCCATCAGGTGATCGGCATTCTTGATCATGTCGTCGCCCGCTTCGAGTTGTTGTTTGGCGAAGTTGCCGGAGTGGCATTGGTTGCAGGTCTTGAGCATCTTGTTGCGTTCGGCCTGCCAGTCTTCTTGCGTCAGACGGGCCACATCGGCGGCTTGCACGGTCGCAACCAATGCGGTCGGCTTGCCGTCAGGATCGAGCACGCCGAGGGCCTGCAGAATTGTCGCGCGATCCGCGGCCCACTGCTTGTCTTCGGGCAGTGGCAAGCGAACGGCCAGGAACCCCCACGCCGTGCGCACACCGTGATCGCCATTCTGCATGTGGCAGGTCTGGCAGGTCGGAGCGGCCGCACCAGCCGGGAGAATTCCGCGTTGCTTGAGGTCTTCGCGCACGCCATGCTTCGAGGAGGAATACATTTCCCACTGCGGATGGTCAAAACCCATGTGGCAGGTTTCGCAGGCCTGCGGAGACCTGGCTTCTTCGACAGAGAACGTATGGCGCGTGTGGCACGAATCGCACGATGCGGAACCGAATTCATTCCCCTGGCTGCGAAGCTTCGCAATCTCTTCGACGGGTTTCTCGCCGATCTTGTGGCATGCGCCGCAGCCCTTCTGGCCCTCGATCATCGCCATGGGCTGCCAGTGGATGGTCGGCATCGCCATCATTGCCGCCCATGCCTTGGAATGCTTGCCGTGCTTGTACTGGTCCACCTGCGTCTGGTGGCACTGTGCGCAGGTTTCGGGAGTGGGGATTTTCACCTTGGCTATGTCGGTCGCCGATTGATGCTGATCGCCATGACAGGTGACGCACGTCACCTCAAGCTGGCTGTGCTTGCTGAGTTTCCAATCCGAGACGATGTTGGGAGTTTGTTTCGAATGACAGTCAATGCAGGCCGCGGCGGAATTTGCGGGCTGCGCGTAAAGAAGAGAGCTGGTAGCGGTAAGGACAAGCAAAACCGCAAAAGAGAGGCGCATGAATCCTCCAATGGGATTAAACCCTCGAAAGCTAAGTTGCAGGGGCCTGCAGCGCAATGACTTTTGTCACAGTCTTTTGTCACAGTCTAGGCTGACAGCGAGGCCAAGCCAACCTTGAGCAGGACCGTGAAGATGAACCATCCAAACACGATGGCGAACGATGTGCCACGCTTGACTTTGGCAATGCACGGAATACCGATAGCTACCAGAATCAAAGTCCAGATTGTGATGATGTCGAACGAGCCCAACAGGGCTCGCAGAATTGGAGAGCCGCTGGGGTCGAGAAGGTACGCGCCATTCGTGAACAGGGGATTTTGAATATCAAACGAATCGACGCTGACTCCCGCAAGAAGCGAGACGCTCGACAAGATCGCTCGCAACAATTCCGGGAGCCGGGTGTAAACGATGAGCGCAAAGACGGTCTTGAATTGCACATCGGCATTCGCGACAAACTTGATGCAGCCGTAAATAACGCCCGCGAAGATGGAATAGATGATGAGCGCAATCGCCGGAACGGCATAGGAAACAAACTTGGTAACCGCAACCTGTTGGTGCATCGCTTGAGCGCGCTTATCGGCGGGCAGGCTCTCGATGCGCTCGGCCGCTTTTGGCTGAGTCTGCAGTGTGTTGTCTACGACTTTCGGAAATCCGACCTTCTGGTCGACCGTGTAAACGAAAAGGAATCCGACGATTGCGACGATCAGAAAGGGAGCCCACCACATGGCGTTCCGGCGGAGATCGGCGAAGGTCTTGCTGGGCGCGATGAAGACATCGATCAGACGTTGAAATTCGGACAACGGTGCTGGCACTTGGGGAGGCACAACTGGGGTTGCCATGGCTGCTCCTTGAACAGGCGAATTTTAGTTCGCCGGGGCTGCTTCGACAAGCTAACACTGCCGGTCTAGGAAACTGCGATCTTGGGCGTGGCGGCAAGGAGACTGCGTGTATAGGCGTCTCTTGGGTGCTCGGTGATCTCGGCGGTGGTTCCGATCTCGACGATTTTTCCGCGATACATGACCGCGATCCGGGTCGAAAGATAGCGCACGACCGGCATGGAGTGCGAGATGAACAGATAGGTCAATCCGAACTCTCGTTGCAGCGATTGAAAAAGGTTCACGATCTGCGCTCCCACGCTGACGTCGAGAGCGGAGACCGGTTCGTCGGCGACCATGAATTTGGGGCGGAGAGCGAGAGCGCGGGCGATCCCGATGCGCTGGCGCTGGCCTCCCGAGAACTCGTGCGGGTAGCGAGGCATAGCCGATTCGTCCATGCCGACAGCGCGCAACAATTCGGCCACGCGACGGCTCCGGGCATCGCGACTGAGATCTTCGTGAATGATCAGCGGCTCGGCAATCACATCGTGAACGCGGAAACGCGGGTCGAGCGAGCCAAAAGGGTCCTGGAATACGATTTGCATGTCGCGGCGCAGGCGGCGCAGTGCAGAGCCATCCGCCTGCAGAACGTCAGCGTCGTTGAACAGAACGCTGCCGGAGGTTGGTTCAATCAGGCGGAGGATGAGACGTCCGAGCGTGCTTTTGCCGGAACCGGATTCGCCCACCAGGCCCAGTGTTTCGCCTTGCTCGATGTCGAGCGAGACATCATCCACGGCGCGGACTTGTCCCTGACCTTTTCCGGAAGGGCTGCCGAAGGCTGATTCGGACAGATCGAAAACTTTGGTCAAGTTGCGGATTTGGATCAGGGGCACGAGGAAAAGATAACAGCAAGGTTGTTCGGTGTCAGTCTGTTTTGGCCTGCCCGGCTAGCTCTTATCGTGCTGTTCGCCGATTGGGCAAGTACGGTCTTTCCTAACCGGCGATCATGGGAACGGCGGCGAGCGCGGCCAACATTCCCAAGGTGCGAGCGCGGCTGAAGTGTTCGTGGAGGAAGATGCGCGCCAGGACAACGGTTACAGCGGGGTAAAGAGAACTGAGAACGACAGCTACGTCGAGACGTCCGATTTGCGAGGCACGTATGAAGGCCACGCTTCCGGTGATGTCAAGGATTCCGGCGACGACGGCAATTGCCAGTATAGGGCGCGGCACGGCTCGGAACTGCCGGGTAAATGAGACGAAGGCAAGCGTGACCAGCAGGGAAGCAAAGCGGGAATAGACCGCTAGCCAGAGGGCTGAGCCGTTGCCCGCGCGGTGAATGCAGAGGTAGAAACCGGCGAACGCGATTCCGGCCAGCACGGCTGTTCCCAAGCCTTGCGGGCGGCGGCCATTTTTATCATTCCCAGGGCTCGTACCGTCGTTGCTATCTTGTGTGCTTTCCGCACGCGAGATCAGCCAGACTCCGATGACGGCCAGTACGAATCCGAGGATCTGGCGCGTTCCCGGAAGTCCTTCGGAGAAGGCGGTGACGATCGTGGGAATGCCTGCGCTAAGAACGGCGGCGATGGGAGCGATGAGTCCCATCTTCCCGCCAGCCAGTGCACGATAGAACAAGGCGAGAGCGGAGCCGCCGACGGCGCCGGCGATTAGAGCCCAGAAAATGCTCGTTCCCTTGGGAAGAGGCGAGCGGATGGCGAGAGCGAGCGCGGCAGCCAGCGCGAAGCCGCTGCCGTGAACGATGGACGTAAATAAGAATGCGCTGGCGCGGCGCGAGCCCAATCCGCCGAGAAAATCGCTCGTTCCCCAGACGCCGACCGCGGTCAGGCCGAAAGCGGCAGGAAGATAGTACGAGGGAATCAGCACGGAAAGTTGAGATTAGCAGAACCGACGGCAGAAGTCAGAGGTCAGATTGCAGAGGTAAAGACCGAATGCAGAAGTTAGAAGTCAGAGGGCAGAAGTAAAATCGTATCGAGGTCCTACGGTGTCAGTTCGAGATCGCATGAAAGCTGCGGTGCTGGCTTCTGCCGGGAAAATTTCAGATCGCCCTCTTCGGATTGAGGACGTTCCGCAACCGGAGACTGGCTTGGGACAGGTGCTTCTGCGGGTGCAGGCTTGCGGCGTTTGCCGGACTGATTTGCATATTGTTGAAGGCGAGTTGCCTGCGCTGCTCTCACCGCTTATTCCCGGACATCAGATTGTGGGTGAGATCGTCGATGGAGATTCGGCGGACCTTCCCCTCGGGTCGCGCGTGGGCGTCTCCTGGATCGGAGGCACGGACGGCTCATGCTGGTATTGCAGGAACAATTTTGAGAACCTTTGCGATGCTCCGACGTTTACAGGGTACGGCGTGAATGGAGGCTACGCTGAGTTCGCGATTGCGCGCTCGGACTTTGTTTTCCCGCTGCCTGCGACGCTCGACCCGCTCCATGCGGCGCCGCTCTTGTGCGCGGGTATTATCGGATTCCGCAGCCTGCGCGTGGCTGGAGTTCAGCAGGGAGAAAAGGTTGGGCTCTTCGGCTTTGGCGCTTCGGCGCATCTTGCCATCGATGTGTTGCGCGCGTGGAACTGCGACGTTTATGTTTCGACTCGGGGAGTGTCGCATCGCAAACTGGCCGAATCACTCGGCGCGAAATGGGTTGGATCTGAAACGGAGAAGCCTCCGGAGAAACTGGATCGGGCGATTACGTTTGCTCCCAGCGGAGACGTCGTGGTCGCTGCGCTATCGAGCCTGCGCAAGGGCGGAGTGGTGGCGATCAACGCGATTCACCTGGATCGCGTGCCCGAATTCGATTACGACCGGTTGCTTTGGGGAGAGCGGCAGATTCGCAGCGTAGCCAATATGAGTCGAGCTGACGCTCGCGACTTTCTCAAAATTGCGGCCGATATTCAAATAAGACCGAAGGTGACGACGTTCTCGCTCGACCAGGCAAACGATGCGCTGGCTGCGATTAAGAATGATGCGATCGACGGAGCGGCAGTGATTGTTCCGTAATGCTCGAGCGTGATCGTAAGGCTACTATGTTACTGTTTCGCGGCGTCCTCCAGCGTAGCGATGTCGAACTTCACCATCTTCATCATCGCAGCCATCGCTTTGGGATGCTTCAGGATCTCGCCAATCTTCTCCGGCACGATCTGCCAGCAGAGGCCGAACTTGTCCTTCAGCCAACGATGTTGCGTTGGATGACGCTATAATGGCGAACCCATGTCATTGACCTCCGGCACGAAAATTGGCCCTTACGAAATCATCTCTCCGCTGGGCGCAGGCGGGATGGGCGAGGTGTATCGGGCGCGCGATTCGCGGCTAGGGCGCGAGGTTGCGCTCAAGATCCTGCCAGAATCTTTTTCGAAAGATGCGGACCGGCTGCGGCGCTTCGAGCAGGAGGCCCGCGCGGTTGCGGCACTTAATCATCCAAACATTCTTGCAATTCACGATATTGGCGAGGAGGGCGGCGCGCCGTTCATCGTGTCTGAGCTGCTGGAAGGGACGAGTTTGCGCGCGGAGTTGGAGCAGGGTGCGCTGTCTTCTCGTAAGGCGGCCGATTATGCGGTGCAGATTGCGCATGGGTTGGCGGCGGCGCATGACAAGGGAATCATCCATCGCGATCTGAAACCGGAGAACGTGTTTGTCACCCGCGAAGGGAGGGTGAAGATTCTCGATTTTGGATTAGCGAAGCTGGCGCCGGGTACGGGAAGTGGAGGGTCGGCGGGGCAGACGCTGACGAGCTCTCCGACGGAAGCCGGAGTGGTGATGGGCACGGCGGGATACATGGCGCCGGAGCAGGTGCGCGGTGCGGCCGTGGATTCGCGGACGGACATTTTTGCGTTTGGCGCGGTGCTGTATGAAATGGTTTCGGGGCAAAGGGCATTTCGGCGGGAGACGGCGGCAGAGACGATGACGGCGATTCTGAAAGAAGATCCGCCGGAGCTGAGCGAGATGGCGCATCCGGTGTCGCCGGGGCTGGAGCGGATTGTGCGGCGGTGCCTGGAGAAAAATCCGGAGCAGCGGTTTCAGTCGGCGAAGGATCTGGCGTTTGCGCTGGAGGCATTGAGCGGGACGACGTTTCGGACAGGGGCGCAGGCGGCGGTTCAGGCGAAGGATGTTGCGAGCACGCGTCCGCGGTGGATTTTGATTGCGGCGGTCTTGGCACTCGGCCTGCTCTTGGGAGCGGTGGTTACCTGGTATTCACGGCCAAGAGCTGCCGAGCCCGCGACGTTTCAACAGGCGTCCTACCATCGCGGCTTCGTAGCGCAGGCTCGCTTTGCCCCGGATGGAAAAACGATCCTCTACAGTGCGCAGCTCAACGGCAAACCGGTCGACACGTATGTACTTCGTGAAGATTACCCTGAGCCGGTTCCGGCGGGGCTGAACGGGGCCGCTCTACTGTCGGTTTCGCGGCAGGGGCAGATGGCGGTGCTGGTGCGGCCAAAGTTTTTCGCGCACCGGCAGTGGTATGGGACGCTGGCGACTTCTCCGATCGGAGGAGGAGCACCGCGCGAGATCTTGGAAAATGTTGCGGAGGCGGACTGGTCGCCGGATGGAAACGAAATGGCGGTAATTGATTACGATCATCACAAGTGGCGAGTGCAATATCCGCTCGGGAAAGTTCTGCTGGAGGGCGACAACTGGATCAGCGATTTGAGAGTTTCCCCCGATGGAAAGCTGGTTGCGTTGTTTCGGCATCCGCCGAATGAGGATGATCGGGGTGATGTGATCGTGATTGATCGCTCGGGACATTTGACGACCATTTCGACGGGATGGGAATCGCAGGAGGGGTTGGTCTGGTCGCCATCGGGAAAGGAAGTCTGGTTTTCGGCGGCGGAATCGGGCGAGCAGTACTGCATCCGGGCGGCCGGCCTGTCGGGAAAAACGCGAACCATATATTGCGGGACCTCAGGAACCATGATTCACGATATAGCGCCGTCGGGGCGCGTACTGGTTTCCACGGCATCAACGCGGCTGACGATGGCAATGGTGGAGCATGGCTCGACGGAAGAGCGGGACCTGACCTGGCTGGATACATCGTACGGGCCGAGGCTGTCGCGAGACGGGAGCACGATTCTGTTCTCTGACCTGTCGGTATCGGCGGGGAACGGTTATGCGATCGATGTGCGCAAGAGCGATGGGTCTCCGGCGGTGCGAATTGGGACGGGCGGGTTCGCTACCGACCTCACGCCCGACGGGAAATGGGCGCTGGCGATGCTGCCGGGGGATTCAGCTGGGCGCGTGCAAGTCATTCCGGTCGGAGCGGGGCAGGCGCGCGAGTTGAAGTGGGATGGGTTCCAGCCGCGGTGGGGACACTGGTTTCCGGACGGGCAGCACATATTGCTGGTCGCGAGCCAAGCGGGACAAGGCACAGGATTTTATGTGACCGATGTGAATGGATCTACGCCGAAACGGTTGACGGAAAATCATGGATTCAGCAGCGTCGCGCCGGACGGGCAGCGAATTTTTGATTTCGAGAAAGGAGCGTGGAAGGTGCGCTCGCTCGAAGAAGATAAGGCGACACCGATTCCGGGGATTGCGGCCGACGAACTGGTGATCGCGTGGGCAGCGGATGGAAAACATGTTTTCATGCAGGCGACCTCCGCAAGCGGCCTGACGATTTACAAGATCGATGTGGAGTCCGGGAAAAAGGAATTGTGGCAGACGATCAATCCAAAAGATCAGGTGGGACTGCGGCCGATGTCCATACCAAGCGGGATTACTCCGGATGGGCGATGGATAGCGTTCAATTATCGAACGCAGGTCGGGCAGTTGTATCGCAGCGACAATCTGAAGTAGCAGCGATTCGATAAGGAGAAAAAGCCGCTCGGATTGCGAGCGGCTCCAGAAGAAAATCAGGAAAGTTAGCGCGCCTGGAACGTCTGTTGCTGCCATCATTGTTTGCTGTTTTTGTACTCCGTGACCAGCCATTGAGTCGATTGGACACTTCCACAGGAGATTTGGACTTTGTGGTCTACCCGGATTGACGGGTCCCGCTGGTACAGGAGCGGCGGGGCCGCAGGGACCCTCGGGCCCAGCTGGGCCACAGGGGCCACAGGGTAACATCCCTCGATAACTGCACTCATCGGCTGCCGGCCGCACTCACAACATCGCTCGGCGGGCCGACCGCGCCATTCGCGGCGATGTAGGAAATTCGATAGGCGGAGGTCTTTGATGGCGGCGCGCTGTTGTCGGAAGCGGCTGAGGCAGACATGGGACCGGCGATCCGTAGCCATGGGCCATTCGGCTGATCCTGTCGCTCGACAATCACTTTGAAACCGCCAGGAACCTGATTGAACTGTAAGGCGACATGAGGAAACGGAGTGTTTACAATCTGCAGAGTTGGAGCCGCAGGTTTGGGAATGGCCGGAGGTCCAACGCGAACCACCACCGGCCGCGTCGGGTCGCTACGATTTCCGCTCTTGTCCACGGCTACCAAGCAATACCAATAGCTGGTTCCAGCACTGACGTATGCGTCGGTAAACGTGCGCGCGCCGGCGGGGAGAGGATCGCCGAGGACAACTCCCAAATCTTCGGCGCGTCCTGAACGCAACACAAGAAACTGCGCAGTTTTTTCCGCCGGAAGGGCCGGTTCAAAGTCGATGATCACTTTGCCATCCGCCCCGCTCGTTCCAGTAATCGAAGGCTCCGAGGGTAATGAACGATCGGCAATCATGACTTGGATCGCTTCGCTAGGCGGAGCCTCTGCGTTGTCGAAAGCAACCGCCAGGATGCGGTATTCCATCTTCGTGTCCGAGGTGAGACCGAGATAGTCGTCATACTGTGGCTCGGGAGTCACGTGCGGATTCAGCCGCACCCAACTCTCCGCCTGCGACAACCCGGTGAGCGCACGCCGCTCGATGAAGTATCCGCTCACGGGATACGCGACAGGCTTCCACCTGAGGCGCACACGCGTTTGACCCACATCGGCCGCGAGTCCTTCAACTTTGGGTGGCGCACCGGGATTTTTGGGCTGTGCTGGCGCTGCTGCCGAAGGGTTCCCCAAATCTCCGCGGGAGTTCACCGCGCGGACGCGATAGTAGTACGTTGTTCCGCCCCGCACTTGGTCGTCTTCGTACTGTGCGGTGGAAGGCGGCAGTGGCTGTGCGGACAGCGCTTCGTAGGGACCATCGTGCAGAAAAGCCCGCTCAATTACGAATCCAGCGAGATTGGGTTTGTTCGCCGCTTTCCAGCTCACAACGACCTTTCCCACGTCCGCATTCGCAGCCACCGGATCAGGCGGTTCGAGCGCGTGAAAATCAGGAAAGAAAATACGAATCGAACTGCCTTCGCTGCGGCGTCCGAAGACGTCCACGCTGAACACGCGATAGGTCAACATCTCGTTGGCAGGTGCGTCGCGATCGAGGACCAAGGGCTTTTTGGGATCCCACCGCAAGCCGACGACTGCAGGCCTGGCTGTGACGGGTGCGGCGGACTGGCCTCCACCGTCGCGTTCGACGGCATAGGCAACGACCGAATGTTGACGGCTGTCGGCTGGCGGATTCCAGAACAGCGAGACACCATTCCTATCCACCTTCGCCTGCACGCTGTCAGGCGCGGACGGCAAAGTCGATGCTTTCGCGGAATCGACCGGAGGACTTGTCATCTGCGCTATGGTCTTTCCCGAGGCATCGAGACCTTCTGCTTTATAGGTGCGGCTTCCGGCAGCGACATTGTCGAGCGTCCACGAAAGGCCCATCGCGCGCGCGAAGTTCGGCTCGCTGAAAACCCGCAAACTCAAAATAGCGAGCAGGTTCTTGCGCTGCGGGCTGGAGTCTGCGACCGCAAACACGGGAGACAGTCTCTGGATCGAGTCCCGGTCCTCCACAGAAAGCGCTTCCAAGGCCGCCGACTCCCCCATCTTGATTTGCGGAACGAGCAACTTTCCGCTGGAATCCGACAGCTTCCAGCCGCCGGACGGCCATTGCGATGTGGGAGGAAACCAGAATAAGGAAACGTGCCCTTTTCCGTCGGACGCGGCAAAGATCATGCCCGCGCTTTCCTGTGCCGCGGCGAGGG
>Ga0116121_1000155_pt1 | contig 38739 bp, 31 predicted proteins | sample June2015DPH_13_1_FD_89725 | JGI IMG/M metagenome (GOLD analysis project Ga0116121, IMG submission 89725) | Peatland microbial communities from SPRUCE experiment site at the Marcell Experimental Forest, Minnesota, USA - June2015DPH_13_10 | ecosystem: Environmental > Terrestrial > Soil > Wetlands...
CGTGATTTTCATGGCTAAGTCTTTATTTCCGAAGATCTTGCAGGTAAGCGATTGTATCTAAATGACTTGCCCGAATTTGCCAGGGGGGAGGGGGGGAGGGTACGGCATTATCCCTATTATTTTTCTGGTTACTAAACGCCGCTCTTGAGAAACCTCTCGCCGCTTCATCGGCACCTTCCGCTTGCTGGCGAAAAATCCCCAGCACACTCATCGACTGAGCCACACGCAATCGCCACGACTAGATTCTTTTGAATGCCCGCTGAATCTCCGTCATCGTGTACCGCAGCACCACCGGCCTTCCATGCGGACACGACATTGGATGCTGCGTCTTCGCCAGTTCCGCCAGCAGCCATTCCATCTTGTTTTGTTCGAGCGGCATGTTCACTTTAATAGCCGCGTGGCATGCGATCGACGCCGCAATCCGCGCGCGCACCGCCTCCAGGTTGATCGCCTGGTCTTCGCGCGTAAGCTGCTCCAGAACTTCATTCAGCATGTGCTCGACCTGCGCCGCATCCACTCCGGCAGGAGCGACTTTCACCGCAATGCTGCGCGATCCGAACGGCTCCGCTTCAAATCCGTTGTGCGCCAGCTCCGTCGCGATCTCGCTGAACACCGCCTGTTGCGCCGGAGTCAGCTCGATTACCAGCGGCATCAGCAAGCGCTGGCTCTCAACTTTTTGCGCCGCCCGCTGCCGCAGAATGCGCTCGAACAGCACGCGCTCGTGCGCCACATGCTGGTCAATAATCCAAAGCCCATCTTCGTTCACCGCCAGAATGAACGAATTCCGAATCTGCCCCAGCGCCTTCAAAGTCCGCAGCGATTCTAGCGTCGGCGGAGTCTGCGCCGCTTCCTCAATCGGCGGAGCGCATCCGTGATCCGGAATAGTCTCCTCCGCCTGCGCCGACTGTCGCGCCAGACCTCCTTCCGGCTCACGCCCCATCTCTCGCGCCGGATTTCGCGCCAACGACACCGCCGCATTCGCCTCAACCGCGATGCCGGTTCCGTCAAACTCCAGTCGTCCCGTTACTGGAGGAATCGTCGGCGCCTGCAGCGCAAATCCCGCCGCTGGCTCATACAAACTCCGCCAAGGTGCCTGCTGTCCATTGCCGCCGCTCGCGCCCGGCGTCAATCCGGCGCTTGCCGAAGGCTGCGCATTGATCTCCGACAAAAACTGCGGCACGGGACGCGCCTTCATCAGCGCTTCCCTCACCGCATCGCGCACAAAATCATGCATCACAGTCTGCTGCCGGAAGCGCACTTCCGTCTTCGACGGATGCACATTCACGTCCACCTCAGCCGCCGGCATCTCGAGAAAGAGCAGCACCACCGGATAGACCGTTGGCGGCAGAATATTCCGATAGGCTTCGGTGAGCGCATGCTGGATCAGCCGGTCGCGAATCAGCCGTCCATTCACAAAAACAAAGATCGAATTGCGGTTGAGCTTCTGGATCTCCGGCTTCGAGACAAATCCATGCAGCCGCATCTCGCCCGGTGCCTGCTTTTCCAATTCCTCTTCCGGATCGCGCCGCCATGGCGGAGGCTTTGGCAGCCCCACCCGCTCCAGCGCCTGCACCGCAGCCAGCGGAATCAACTGATCGAGTGTCTCTTTGCCAAAGACCTGATACACGCGCTCGCGATGCCCTTCCACTGGAGCCGCCACCAGCAGCGCATTGGTCGCCGAGTGCAGTTCGAAATGCTTCTCCGGATGCGCCAGCGCGTAATGCGTTACCAGCGACGCGATATGCGACAGTTCGGTCGATTCGGACTTCAGGAATTTTTTCCGCGCGGGCACGTTAAAGAACAGGTCGCGGATCGTGATCGAAGTCCCCATCGGCAATCCCGCTTCGTCCACGCGGATCATCTTGCCGCCGTTGATCTCGATCACCGTGCCAGCCGTTTCTTCCGCCGCTCGCGTCTCCAGGTGCAGGCGCGCCACTGAGGCAATCGACGGCAACGCCTCACCGCGAAAGCCCAACGTCGCAATGCTAAGCAGGTCGTCCGTATCTTTGATTTTCGAAGTCGCGTGGCGTTCGAACGCCAGCATGGCGTCGTCGCGCACCATGCCGCAGCCGTTGTCGGTGATTTGGATCAGCTTCTTTCCGCCCGCTTCGACATTGATGCGAATGCGCGTCGCGCCCGCGTCGAGCGCGTTTTCGAGCAGTTCCTTCACCACCGAAGCCGGACGCTCCACTACCTCGCCCGCGGCAATCTGGTTGGCTACGCGCTCCGGTAGAACGTGAATTTTCCCCATGCGATTCGACGTTCAGTGTGACAGAAAGCTGCGGGCAGTGGCTAGTGGCCGCAGAATCCCTACCGCGTAGCCCGATGCCAAACTGAAACTCCCAGCGATACGTACGTATACTGATCCTGCGTCGATCCTAGGGCAAAAGGTGAAAATCTGAGAAACCGCGAGAAGTGGATGGAACTGTGCGCGCAAGCCGCCATCGAACAAGATCCCGCGAAGCTTCTGGTTCTCGTTCAGGAAATCAAGCGATGGCTGGAAGAAAAAGAACAGCGGCTCAAGACCCGCCGGCATCCGCCTGGTTCGACAGGGACAACCTAGGCAACTTCTCGACCCCGGCTGGCCTCCGGAAACTTGGAAATCGGCATGCTCGCTTTCACGATCGTGCCGTGCTGGTCGGATTCAAGTTCCAGGCTGCCGCCCAGCTGCTTGATGCGCTCCCGCATTCCCCGGAAGCCCACGCCCGACTGCTGCGACGTACTCAGGGCTCGTTGCTTTTCCAAAGGGATGCCCTTGCCCGCATCGCGTATTTCCACCCGCACTCTGGCATCCCGGTGTGCGATTCGCACCGCGGCCGTATCGCTGTTGGAATGACGATGGACGTTGGTCAGGCATTCCTGCACCATCCGGAAGATGGCGATTTCCATATCGTTCGGAAGGCGCCCGAAATCACCCGCAATTTCCAGGTTCACCGCGATCTTGCTGCGGTTTGAAAACCCGTCAACATACCAGCGCAAGGCCGATGCCAGTCCTACTTCGTCGAGCAACGGGGGATGCAGAAGATGAGACATGGTGCGGATTTCGGTGCTGATCTGCTCCACCAACTGCGCATTCTCATCCAGCGCAGCCTTCGCCGCTGGATTGAGCGGAGTTCCGCGCATCGTGTCGATGTTCATCGCCAGCGCGGCCAGCAATTGTCCCACGCTGTCGTGCAGTTCCCGCGCCAGTCGCCGCCGTTCGTCGTCCTGGGCCTGCAGCAGGCGCGCAGAAAGTTGGCGTAGCCCCTCAATAGCCGCATTCAGGTCTGCGGTTCGCTCCTGTACCCGGTCTGCCAGTGCAGCGCGCAGAGACTCCAATTCGCGTTCCCTATCCCTCAGCCGCTTCTCGGTCTGCCTGCGCTCGCGAATCTCGATTTCCGATCGTTCTTCTGACCGGCGGTGTGCCTCACCCAGGGCGATAATTACAGCCGACAAAATCAAGAACCCGGCCATGCCGGTAATCTCTGCTTTCGGATCCGTAACCGCGAAGGAATGGCCTGGAGACAGAAACCAGTACCACACGCCGACTGCGCTCATGAGAGTCGCGAGAATGGCGGGTCCAACTCCGCAATACCACGCTGCGGAAACGACCGCGATCCATGCAGTGTGATAAGGGTTGTTTGTTCCGAGTAATGGAGAAAGAAGGGCGCGCAACAGCAGGCCAAGAATCGCTGTCAGGATCGCCAGCCCGTAACGGCTCACGCCTACCGTGCGCGTTACAGGGGTTGGGTCAATCCCATTCCATTCCTGCTGGTTCGTCGGAGATGCCTGAATTTCCATTCCACACCGTCGTTAGAGTGAAGAAAATTGTCCAGGTTTTTCAGAAATTCCCCACAACAACTGTTGCTTACATTCTACCCCCGGGAAAGCCCCCGGGCGAGCAATTTCCGCCGGGCTGCCTCGGCGTGCAATTTGCGGTCGGCAGTGCATCGCGGCGCTAGCTCGGCAGGCATTTCGATTGAAACGCTGGCCGACGAGAAGAATTTCTACGTGTGGAAGATCGCGTAGCGCGCTGCTGAAAAACAACTATTCGACGGTTGAAGCGGCGTCTAGCTGAAAGTTGCCTTTTTTCGGCTGGTAACAGCAGCGGCTGCGCCGCCTTCGAGCACTTCCAGGTTCGGGAGACCTTCCCACTCGCCCTCGTCTCCAGGACATGCGCGCACTACAACATAAAGACGGCTGACTGCGTCCCGCCTTGCCTGGTTCCAGAGCCGTTTGCGCTGCACAACCTTCGGATTGCGCGTAATGATCGCCGGTGCCGTCATAAAACTCCTTACAAGATGTTGCCTGTGCAAAGAGTATGAAACGGAAAGAGGCTCTCGCCCGTAGGGAGAGTCACATGACGAAGTGACCGCAGTCACACCGGTGAAACTGCACAATGACGCGTAGATCGAGGTTTACCAAATAGCCGAAACTCATCATTCGGCATGCGAGATTGACTCTCATTGCAATTTTGAATGACGCCGCCAAGCCCCTACTTCTTCACCACCACCCCAATCCCCAATTCCCGCAACTGCCCTTCCGCGACCGGCGTCGGGGCTTCCATCATTAAGTCTTTTGCGGCAGCGGTTTTCGGGAAAGGAATCACTTCGCGGAGGCTGTCGGCTCCGGCGAGGATCATTACGATTCGGTCCAAGCCTAGGGCAATGCCTCCGTGAGGCGGGGTGCCGTATTCGAGGGCTTCGAGGAAGAATCCGAAGCGCGACTTGGCTTCTTCTTCGGTCATGCCGAGGGCATGGAAGATTCGGCTTTGAATATCCTGGCGGTGAATACGGACGGAGCCGGAACCTAGCTCGGTGCCGTTGAGGACGACGTCATAGGCGAGCGCGCGGACCATGGCGGGGTCGCTTTCGAGCTTGTCCATGTCTTCTTCGTGCGGCGAAGTGAACGGATGGTGCGCGGCCATCCAGCGGCGGTCGGTCTCGTCGTACTCGAACATGGGAAAGTTCGTCACCCAGAGGAAACGGTAATCGTTGGCGGGGTCTCCGGTCTTCTTGAAGATGCCGTGACGCTCGGCGTACTTTTGCGCCAGCGCAACGCGCAGAATTCCGGCCGAAGCGTAGATGGCCATTTCCGCGGGCGTGACTTTGCGTTTGCTCGCCGGATGTGCGTCGGCATCGGATTTCGCGGCCTGGGCTGAGCCGACTACGAGCACGATCAGATCGTCATCGGCGGAGGCTGACTTCTCGCGAATCTTCTTCCCCGCCTCGGGAAACTTGTTTTCGATGCGATTGAAGTCTTCGAAAACGCGCGCTCCGCCTTTGGAGACGAAGAGAGGCTTGATGTCGTCGCGCTCTTTGCGGGACAACGTGCCAACCTTCGGGGTGCGAATGGCGATCACAGGCAGGTCTTTGTTGATGGCCAGCGATTCGAGAGCGGCGGGCGTGAAGCAGTCGCGCACGTCGGTGAAAGCGGGCAACCGCAGGTCAGGCTTATCGACTCCGTATTGCCGGATGGCGTCATCGTAGTCCATGCGCGCGAAGGGCGTTTTGATGGCATGACCCGCAGCCTTGAAAGCTGCGGTCAGAAAGCCTTCGACGACTTCCCACACGCGCTCGGGCTGCGGGTAGGACATTTCCAGATCGATCTGCGTGAATTCGGGCTGGCGGTCGGCGCGCAGGTCTTCGTCGCGAAAGCAGCGCACGATCTGAAAATAGCGATCGAAGCCGGAAATCATGAGGATCTGCTTGAACAGTTGCGGCGACTGCGGCAGCGCGTAGAACGAGCCGGGCTGGACGCGGCTGGGGACGAGATAATCGCGCGCACCTTCGGGAGTGGAACGCGTCATGAACGGCGTTTCGATTTCAAAGAAACCCTGGGACGACAGATAATCGCGGATGGCGAGCGCAACGCGGTGGCGCAGTTCGATGTTGAACTGCATGACATCGCGGCGCAGATCGATGTAGCGATACTTCAGGCGGATCTCTTCGTTGGCGAGAACCGTGTCCGAGGGCAGAAAGGGCAGTTGTTTCGAGACGTTCAGGATTCGCAGCTCTTCGACGACGAGTTCGACTTCGCCGGTGGGGATGTTGGGATTAATGGTGTCGGCGTCGCGTTTTTTCACCGTGCCGAGAGCGGCGATGACGAATTCATTGCGCAGCTGTTCGGCCTTCTCGTGCACGGCCGCATTCACTTCGGCGCTGAAAACGACTTGCGCCACGCCGGTGCGGTCGCGGAGATCGACGAAGATGATCTGTCCGAGGTCGCGGCGGCGGTTGACCCATCCCATAAGGACGGCTTTTTTGCCAGCGTCGGCGAGGCGCAACGCCCCGCACATATGAGTTCGTCTTAAATCGCCTAGAAAATCGAGCACGGAATCGCCTTTGCGTAGGAATGCGGAGTGCAAACAATCGAGCAGAACACGAACGTGTGAGATCTCCGCTGATGCTGAACCGACGATTATAAATGGCGGGCCCGGCTCGTGGCTCGCCTTACTTCGCCTTGGCCGCGGACGGCGTCTTTACCTTGGTCTCCTTGCCTTCCATCCAGAGCGTCCAGTTCGTGCCATCGGTGGACGCTTCGTATTTGTAGCTGTAGGCCGTGGGCGACAGAATCTTCATGGTGAAGCGCCCCTTCATCGTTTTCTCGCCCATCTTCCAATCGTTGATCCACGTCCAGGTGTCGCCTTCGAACGTGGCCTTGGAGTGCGTCGCCTCGCCCATGCTGTTGAATTCATCGTAGGTGTACACCTTGTCGTTGGAGTCCCATCCCATGTAAGCCGTGCCGCTGCCAGGGGGAAAGCCGGCGCCTTTGAATTTCGAGTGAAGAACGACGAAGAAGCCGCCATCCATCCACTCCGAATGATCTTCGCTGTGATACTTTCCGCCCGGACCCATGGGGCCAGGTTTCACGTCGGCTTCTGCTGTCCAGTGACCGACAAAGTAGTCCAGCTTTTTGACCTCGGGGCCGGGCTTGGGCATTTCCATTTGCGCGAAGGCCGCGCCGGCGAGGAGAAGCATTGCGAACAGAAGAGTCGATGTGCGCTTCATGAGACGAACTCCTTGAATTGGACTTGTCGAGGGAACCCGCGGCTGCCGATACTAAGACGATTTGGGGGCCGATGTCAACGGAGCTTAGGCTGCTATCGAGCACGAGGCTCGACTTGCGAGCATTTTTGCAGAAGTTTTGTGCCGAAGATGACGACTACGCGCCGTTTGCATGCGCAATTCGCTTCGCGAGCTCGGCGCGCGGGACAGTGACTTGCTGGCCGGTCGCGAGATGTTTCAGGGCGAAGGCATCGGCCTTCACTTCGTTTTCGCCGACGATCAGGATGTAGCGCGCGCCCATTTTGTCGGCCGCCTCGAAGGATTTTTTCAACTTTCGGAAGCTCTCGTCGCCGAGTTCGACGACAAGGTCTTTATTACTGCGACGTAGTTCGCGTGCCAGCTTGGCGGCTTCGCGATCCATTCCGGCGCCGAGTGGGGCAATGTAAACATCGGGCTTGCGTTGGACCGATTCGGCGGTCGCGGCGAGAGAAAGAACCAGACGATCTTCTCCGATAGCAAAACCGATTCCCGGAGCAGGCTGTGGACTGCCGAGAGCTTCGGCCAGGCCATCGTAGCGGCCTCCGCCGAGAATGGCGTTCTGTGCGCCGAGTGCGCCGTGCGTGAATTCGAATGCGGTGCGGGTGTAGTAGTCGAGGCCGCGGACGAGACGCTCATTGAGCGTGTAAGGAATGCCAACGGCGTTCAGGATTTCCTTTACCTGCTCGAAATGAGTGCGGCAGGCTTCGTCGAGGAACTGGCTGATGCGCGGCAGAGTTTCGATGATGGGCTGATCTTCGGGCACTTTGCAGTCGAGGACGCGCAGCGGATTGGTAATGGCGCGGCGCTGGCAGTCGGCACACATTTTGCCGACAACCGGATGGAGAGCGGCGCGCAGGGCCTCGTTAAATTTCACACGGTCGGCGGGACAGCCTACCGAGTTAAGTTCGAGCGTCCAACCGGCGATGCCAACGCGGTCGAGGAGCGTGGTGACGAGTTCGAGAATTTCGGCGTCGCGCGCCGGAGATTCGCTGCCTACACTCGGAGGGCCGATGATTTCGGCGTCGATCTGGAAGAACTGGCGGTATCGTCCTTTTTGAGGACGCTCTCGGCGGAACATCGGACCGATCGAGAAGAACTTGTTCAGGCCGCGATCCCACATCTTGTGCTCGATGTAGGCGCGGACGATGCCGGCCGTGTTCTCGGGGCGCAGGGTTAGAGATTGGCCCTTGTCGCTCTCGGCGCGTCCGCGATCTTCCCACGTGAACATCTCTTTCGCGACAATGTCGGTTTCTTCGCCGACGCCGCGGGCGAAGAGTTCTGTTGATTCGAAGATCGGCGTGCGGATTTCGTGGAAGTTGTAGGCGCGGAAGACATCGCGGACGGTGGCCTCGACGAAGTTCCAGAGTGCGGTGTCGGGGGGAAGAAGATCGCGGGTTCCTCGGACGGCTTTGATCATTCAGTTGCCAGTAGCCAGTGGCTAGTTGCCAGTAAGGACTTAGCGTATCACTTTGGGGGTGGCATATTGGCGCCGCACATGCTCGGGCATCGAAAGGTCGGCGGTTTTTTCTGGCAACTGGCCACTGATCACTGGCTACTGTTTTTCCTCTCCTGCAAATATTGCTTCTTGTACCCGATGTAGTTCTCCACGTAGCGGAGGATCGTGTCTTCATCGGCCTTTTCCAGTTTGCGACGAAATTTTCCTGGAGAACCCATCCAGAGCGAATTTGGCTCGACGATAGTCTTTTCGGGAATAAGCGTTCCGGCGGCGATGATCGAACCTCGTCCGATGACCGCTCCGTTAAGAATGATCGACCCCATCCCAATCAGGCAGCGCTCTTCGATCTTGCAGCCGTGAAGAATGACGTTGTGGCCGACCGTAACGTAGTCGCCAACGTAAACGCCGTATTGCTCCTTCATGCCATGAAGCGTACTGCCGTCCTGAATGTTGGAGTAGTGGCCGACGCGAATCTCGTGCACATCGCCGCGCAACACGGCATTCATCCAGACGCTGGAGTGTTCGCCGCAAATCACGTCGCCGATCAGTTGAGCGGACTCGTCGATGTAGGCAGTGTCTGGGACCTGGGGGGTGATGCCTTTGTGAGAGCGGATCATGGTGAATAGTCAAAATATCACGAGGGTGAGAGAAAAGTCAGAAGTTAGAAGTCAGAATGCAGAAGTGAGACCGTTGCGTCGTAAAGTCCCTCGTTTGCGATCTGCTAGGGAGCCACTTCTTCTCCCAGGTTGAGTTTCGACGGCGAAGGCTCTTCGCGCGCTGCGGCGACGACCGATGGGCCCGCTGCGCTTGCTGGCGGATTCGAGATGCGAGCAGCCAAACGCACTCCCACTTTGATCATCGGTTTTTCGATGGCGTGATAGAAGATCACGGGCAGCGAAATCAGCATTACAACCAGCACGGGAATTCTTAGCGCCAGCGAGCGCCCGGCGAGCGGGCCGAAGGCGATCCAGAGGCTGAACTGGTGAGACAGGTAGATTCCGTAGGAATAGGTTGCGATGCGGTTGCTGATCCAGCGCAGCCAGGGGAGTTGGATTTCGCGGAAATGGGGGATCATCAGTCCCAGGAGCATGCAGAGGATCCAGCCCGTGGAAAGAACAGGGCGGGCTGCGAAACCGACGACCAACAAAAGAATGAATACCGGCCAGAGCACACTGCTGATCCGCGGGCGGTGAGGGATGGTGTAGGCGATGACTCCCGGAAGAAAGTTCGGGATGAACAGCAGGATCGAGAGACGGCTGAGAGCGGCCGCGTGAGGTTGCCCGATTGCGGGACCAACGCTGACGATCCAGAGTGCGACGAGGGGCCAGGTCAATCTTTTGCCGACGATCCCGCTCCGGTAAATCCACATGAACAGAAATGGCAGGAATGCATACATCTGCAATTCGAAGGGCAGCGACCACAGGACATTCACGATGGACTTTGCGTAGGTGAGGTTCTGAACGAGCAGCAGATTAGAAGCGGCCGAGGTGAAGCCGGGAAAGTGCCCGTGAGAAAGACCGTGGATGCCGTTGATGTCGGAATCGAGATGAAGGGCTAGCGCCGTGACGACGGCGAGGATGCTAAGCGGGTAGATCCGGAAGATGCGGCGAATAGCGAAGTTCTTCACCAACGGCCCGCCGGTCAAACCGCTTCTTTCCATGGAATACATCAGGACGAGACAGGTGTGGACAAAGAACAGCAGAACTCCGAAAAGGCCCCAGGAGGAAGTCGGCATCCAGGCGAACTGATCGACATAGAGACGCTTCGAGAGATGCTGCGCGAGCACAAGTGCGACGGCGATGGCGCGCAAGAGATCGAGATTGGCCGAGAGACCTTTTTCCGCGGACAGCGTGCTCATGGGATCGATGTGATTGAGAAGAAGTATAGAAGAGATCGCAGATGCAAGTCAGAAGTTAGAAGTCAGATTGAAGAAGTAGAGCCTTAAACCACGGAGTGCACGGAGGAACCGAGAAAACATCAGAGGAGATCTCAGGGTCTCGATCGGTTTTGCCCCTAGGTCGTCCTGCAGCTCTGACGGTATACAATTTCGCGCGTGGGGGCACAGACATGAAACTTCGATTTGCTTTGATCTTTGCGTTGTTTGCCGGCTTGATGGCGCCGATGTCGGCAGTGTGGGCTTCATCTTCCCAGTCTGCGGGACAGTCTCCGGCGATGACTTCCGCGCCGACCTCTTCTCCTGAGTTAGCCAAGTTTTTTGCGGACTATTTCGAGGGGCGGCTTCGGGATTCCCCGGAGTTTGCCACCAACGTTGGTCGGCATGAATATGACGACCGGTGGACGGATTTCTCCAAGGCGGGGCGGGAACGGCGGAAGGCGCACATGGAACAGGCGCTCGCCACTGTCGAGAAGTTCTCCGGCAGCCAGGCTTCGTTTTCTGAGCAGGATCAACTTAGTGTAAAGCTGATGCGCTACGACCTGCGCACGCAACTCGATGCGCTCGACATCGATACTTACCTGCTGCGAGTTGGGCAGATGACCGGGTTCCACAACTCCGTTTATCTGGTCATCGACCGGATGCCGGCGTTTACGGTGAAGGATTGCGAGAACATCATCGCGCGAATTCGGGCGGTGCCGGCGTTTGTCGATCAGAACATTGAGATTGTGAATGAGGCGATCGCGCGTGGATGGACGCAGCCGAAGATTGTTTCCGATCTCGCGATCGAGCAATTGACCGCGCAAGTAGGGCAGGGCGCCTCAACGACTCCGCTGCTGTTTTTCCTGAAGAAAATGCCGTCGAATATTCCGGAGGCAGAGCGGGAGCGCCTACGCAAGGAAGCGACGGCGGCGTTCGAGAATGATTTTCATCCGGCTTGGCAAAAGCTGCTCGCTTACATGCAGACGACTTATGCTCCTAAAGTGCGGGCGGGAGTTGGAATTTCCAGCATGCCCGGCGGGGCCGACGCTTACAGAGTGCTGATCCGGCGACTGACCACGACGAACTCGACTCCGAAAGAAATTCACAAGATCGGGTTGGCGGAGGTCGATCGGATCGAAGCGGAAATGCTGGGGATCGCGCGGCAGGCCGGATTTCAGGGATCGATCAGCGAACTGGAGGTGAAGCTGGCGAACGATCCGGAGCAGAAGTTTCATTCGAAGGACGAGATGCTGATGTATTGCCGGAATGCGGCGAAGATCATCGAACCGGAACTGCCGAACCAGTTCAAACACATTCCGATGCTGCTCTATGGGATTCGGGCGATTCCAGAGGACCGGGAGCAGGCGACAGCGTCGAACGCGCAAGCTCCGCCGCCAGATGGTAGTGCGCCCGGATGGTTCAACCTGCGGGCGTACCAACCGGAAAAGCAGGTGAAATACGATAAGGAAGCGCTAGTGCTGCACGAAGCGGTCCCCGGACATATCTTCCAGATTTCGCTGGCGCGCACCCAAAAAGGCTTGCCGGAGTTCCGCCAGTTCTACGGGAACAGCGCATACGCGGAAGGCTGGGCGCTGTATGCGGAGTCGCTGGGATCGCACCTTGGTTTATACAAGGATCCCTATAACCGGTTTGGGCAGTTGGCGAGCGAGCGCTTTCGAGCTGCGCGGCTGGTGATTGATACGGGCATTCACGCGATGGGATGGACAAGGGAACAGGCGCAGGAATATTTGAAGGCGCACGCTCCGACACAGGCGCAGGCGGAGGTCGATCGGTATATTTCCTGGCCGGCTCAGGCGCTCTCCTACAAGATGGGACAGTTGAAAATTGTCGAGTTGCGAAAGAGGGCAGAGGCAAAGCTGGGCCCGAAGTTCGATGTGCGCGACTTTCATGATGCGGTGCTGCGGGATGGGTCGCTGCCACTGGACCTGCTGGATGAGGAAGTGGGGAAATACATCAACTCTGGCCAGTAGGAGGCGGAACAAAATCAGAGGTCAGAAGTCCGAGGTTAGATTGCAGAAGTGAAAACCTTAACCACGGAGAATACAGAGCGGCACGGAGGAACAGCGCTCGGACCATCCATGAAAGGCATCGGACAACCGATGCAACTGTTAAGCCTCCGAGGCTGCGGGCTTGGACAGCGGGGCTGCACTGCTCAGGCACATTGATTGAGTATGCATGATGCAGGTTTCATTCGGGTCGTGGGCGTCGCGGCGCACGGATTTCAGTTTAAATAGGGCTCCGGTGGTCATCGCTCTGCCCAACAACGGCTCCAGTTGCGGGTCGCGGGCGCTGGTGCAGGAATAAATCGCCACAAAACTTACCATCCTGGCGGCAAAGTTCTCGTTCTTGCGCGTAACTTTGGCCATCACACCCTTGCCAAGCAGCGGGCCCATCGGCACAGTGAGCGGCAGGATCATGCGGCCGCCTTCGGTTAGACGGTCTAACCAGGGCAGATGAGGATGAGTGACTCCCGCGTTGATGAAGATGGCGTCGCACATGCCGGGATCGAAAGCCACTCCATCAGCGGCACGTACTTCGACATTCGAATAGGAAGCGAGGTTTTGTCTGGCGCGGTTTGCGAGCCCCACATCGACCTCAGTGGCAACGACGCTTCCGCTCGGTCCGACGACTTCCGACATGATGGCAGTGAAGTAACCAACTCCGCAGCCCAGGTGGAAAACGCGATTACCCGGCTGTAGATCGAGCGCATTGATCCACGCAGCGAGTGAACTGGGCTGGCCATTGCAGAGGTTGCGAGCGGGATCAAGCGCGATGGTGACATTGTGATAGACATGCCGGGGATCGGCGTTGGCAGTGGTCTGGTATTCGACTTTGCCGGTCGCAACATCCGGCGCCCCGATCTGCCACGGGCCGGCACCAAGAAAATTCTCACGCGGGACGCGGGCAAAGGCCTCGATTAGCGATAGCGAGCTTAGGTTGGCGGCATACTGTATTTCTTCGGCGTAAAAGCGGCGGCAATCATCGAGAGTCATACTTTCATCAGGGCATGCGTCGCGAAGCCACTTATTGGCGTCACAGGGAGAAGTCATATTGGGGACCCGATCCAGATCAGTATTCCACGATTAGGAGCGGTCCACAACGAACCTCAGTCTCTCGTCCTGTACAATTTGCTGTCCGTGAAATTCCTCCTGAAGCTCGCGGTATTTGTCGTGCTGGCGGCCTTCTGCTTCCATGCCGAACCCATCAATTCGCTCCATCCTTCCAATTACGTCAATGATTTTGCGGGTGTGCTGGATGCAGGCACGCAGGCGAGATTAAACGACCTCTGCAAACAGGTGGATGACAAGGCGCACGCGCAGATTTCAGTGGTGACCGTCAAGTCGCTGGACGGGCAAGATGTTTTCAGCTATGCGGTGGCCTTGTATCAGGCATGGGGGATCGGGAAGAAAGGCAGCGATCGCGGGATCTTGATCCTACAAGCGACGCAGGATCGCAAATTCGGCGCGAGCGTTGGATATGGTTTGGAAGGGATTCTTCCCGACGGCAAGGTTGGTGGTTTTCGGCGCGAAGCGGTTCCCTACTTGACCCGGGGAGATTCAGCGGCGGGGTTGACGCTGATGACGTCGCGCGTTGCGGCCGTGATTGCGCAGGATGCAGGGGTAACGCTGCAGGGAGTACAGGCTCCGGCCACTCCGCAACATGAGCCAAACTCCGGGAGTCCAACGGGCGCGGCGGCCGTGGTTGGGCTGATCGTGGTGATCATTTTGATCTTTGTCGTATGGGCGGCGATCAGCGGCCGCGGCGGTTCTGGACGTGGAGGCGGCGGATCGGGATTCTGGTCGGGGCTGCTTTGGGGCCTGCTTATGAGCAACATGAGCGGCGGCAGAGGTTACGGAGGCGGCTATGGCGGAGGTGGATGGGGCGGTGGAGGCTTCGGTGGTGGCGGCGGAGGCGGTGGGGGATTTGGTGGTTTCGGCGGCGGAAGCACGGGGGGCGGCGGATCGTTCGGCGGATATTAGAAAGCGGGAGTTGCGATGGTTCCGGAAAAACAGATTACTGAGCTGATCGGAAGACTGGCGGATGCGGCGGGAGCGAACCTGAAGTCGGTGATCCTGTATGGATCGGCGGCGGCGGGAGATTATGTCCCCGAGCACTCGGACTTAAACCTGGTATGCGTGCTCGACGAGACGTCTTTCGCCACGATTGAGGCGCTCGCTCCGGTCGTAGAGTGGTGGGGAAAGCAGAAACATCATTCGCCCCTGCTGATGACGGAAGACGAGTTGCGGCGCGGAGCAGATGTGTTCTCGATCGAGTTTCTCGACATGCAGCAGAATTACAGGGTGCTGTGGGGCGCGGATTTACTGAAGGGGTTGGAAATTCCAATGAAGCTGCACCGGGCGCAGGTGGAGTATGAATTGCGCGAGAAAACGATCCTGCTGCGGCAGCGGCTTCTGGTCGTGGCGGGCGATACGGACGCGAAGTGGGACTTGCTGCTGCGGTCCGTTTCGACCTTTGCGACTCTGGCACGCCATGCGTTGCGTGCGATGGGAGAGTCGGCGGTCCTCTCAAAACGGGAAGCGATGGAAACACTGAAGGCCCGGACAAATTTTGATGCGAGCGCGTTCCAGCAGGTGTTCGATGTGCGGGAGCGCAAGGTGGATCGCAAGACAATGAATGTGGACCAGCTTTTTGCGCGTTACCTGAAGGCCGTGGGGCAACTGACGGCGGCAGTGGACGGATTGCCCGACTGAGGCGAGATCAGCAGTGAGAGTCAGATTGCAGAAGCAAAACGCAAAGTCAGATGTTAGAAGTCAGAATGCTGAAGTTTTCAAAATCTCGGTCAAGTTTTGGGAATGATTCTTCGCAGAGGAGAACAAGATGAAAGGCGTTATTGTCGTCGTGGCAATTCTGCTGGTGATCGCGCTGGTACTGTTTGGGCAGTACATCGGCGTAAAGAATACGCTGGTCGCGAAAGATCAGGCGGTCAAAGCAGCGTGGTCGCAAGTGGACATTGTGCTGCAACGGCGAGCGGATCTGATTCCAAACCTCGTCGAAACCGTGAAGGGATATGCGCAACAGGAAGTGACCGTCTTTGGCGATATCGCGAAGGCACGGTCGGCGCTGCTTTCGGCACAGACTCCCGCCGACAAGATTGCTGCCAACGGACAACTGGACGGCGCGATCGGGCGCTTGCTGCTAGTGGTGGAGAATTATCCGCAGCTCAAGTCGAATGAGAATTTCTTGCGGCTCCAAGATGAACTGGCAGGCACGGAAAACCGGATCGCAGTGGAGCGCAAACGCTACAACGACACGTTGCAGGACTACAACACATATGTATTGCAATTCCCCGCCAGCCTGTTTGCGGGATTCGCCGGGTTCAAGCAGAACGACGCCTATTTTAAGGCGGCGGAGGGAGCGCGGGAAGTGCCGAAGGTAGACTTCGGAGCGAAACCAGCGGCTCCAGCGCAAGCGCCAGCGACGGCTCCGGCACACTAGTATTGCAGGCAACTATGGTCCCACACATCGCAAAGCGCGCGATGTGTGGGACACCCTGTTCTTCGAAAGGTATCCGCTCTTCTCACTAAAGGCACCTTCGTGTGTTCTAATCGAAACCAATGATGGAACAGGAACTCCAGCAGGCTCGGGCGGCGAAGTGGCGTCTGGATGGGCGGGCCGTGCGCACGCTTGACGATGCGCGGGGATTTCTTGAGTCGGTGGGATTTTGTCTGATGTATCCCACGCGGCCGAGCGTGCTGGTGCCGACGTTTGTGGGAGGGTTCGTGGGCGAGGACGATCGCCTGCCGATGCAGCAGCATGCTTATGCCGATCCGCGGGCGAAAGAAGCGAAGGACCTTATGGTGCGGGCGCTGCGCGCGAAGGCCGCGTTCGAGGCTCCGCTGATCGATGAGAACAATGCGTTCCTGGTTTCACCGGCAGTGTTTCCATTTTTCTATGCGTTGATCGGAGAGCGGAATCCGAAGGTCGCGCCGAAGGCGACTGCGCGCTCGGGATATTCGCAGCTGGCATGCGACGCGTTTGCGATCATCCGGCAGCGCGGGCCGATCTCTAAAAGAAAACTGGGAGAACTGCTCGGCGGCGGCCTTTCGAACGCGGGCTCAGACCGGGCGCTGGCCGAGTTGTGGGGCAAGCTGCGGATTACGCGCGTGGATTATTCCCACGAGGAAGGTTCGGTTTGGGACGAGGTGTCGCGCTGGGCCCCGGATCTGGTTTGGGAGGGCGTGGGCGTATCGGTGGGAGAAGCGCTGTCGGGGCTGCTGTCGAAGTATATGGATTGCGTAGTCGCGGCCGAGCAGGAAGAGGTGGAAAGCTTCTTCGGAAATTTTGTTCCGCGCTCGAAAGTGAAGGACGCGATCAAGGCGCTACTCGCCGCACGGGAGTTGAGTTTTGTGCGCATGGGGAGCAAGTCGCTGCTGCAGGTGGCTCCGGTGCGCGAGGCCTTTGTGCTGAGGCCGCGCGGGGAGCGGGTGCGGTAAGGCCATTTCTGGTGAGGGTGCGAAGATTCTCCTTCGGTCGATGACAATTCCCTCGATTCATGGACAACGATAAGCTATTGCGGGAATGCAGGCGTCAATGTCGCAACGCTCATTATTGCAACACGTCATAGTTTTCCGTGCGCAGGCCGTGTAGAATCGCCCTTCGCACGATGACTGATCCTTCCACACGCAAACTCATCATTGCCATTGACGGCCCGGCGGGAGCCGGCAAAAGCACGATTGCCTCCCGGCTGGCGCGCAAACTCGGCTACGTGAACCTGGAGAGCGGGGCTATGTACCGGGCGCTGGCGCTGAAGGCGATCGAGTGGGACGCTTCGTTTGAAGACGAGGCGGCCCTACTGCAGATGGCTCAGAACTCGCGGATTGCTTTGGAGCCTACAATTGGCGGAAACCGCGTGTTGCTCGACGGGCGCGACATTTCCGGACGGATTCGAGAGCGCGATGTGACCGAAGCAGCTTCGAAGGTGTCGGTGCATCCGAAGGTGCGCGCGTGGATGGTGGAGCGGCAACGCGAGATGGGGCTGAGCGGCGGCATAGTCATGGAAGGGCGCGACATTGGGACGAAAGTTTTTCCGGATGCCGATCTGAAGATCTTTCTAGACGCCGATCCGGTGATTCGTGAGCAGCGACGGCTGGATCAGCAGCGCATCAAGGGCGCTCCGGCAGAGGCGATGGCGTCGGAGCTACGCGAGCGCGACCACCGGGACCGGACGCGGGCGGCCTCTCCGCTGGTAGCCGCGGCAGATGCCGTGGTGCTCGATTCGACGCACATGAGCGAGGATGCGGTCGTTGAGCGGGTTGAGCAGCTAGTTCAGGAAAAGCTCGCGAAGGCCGAGTAGCTCCTAACACCCGTAGCCCAATTGATCCGTGCCCAAGAGATTCCCCTCACATGACCAAAAGTCGAATTGATTAAAAGCCGTGCTGGGCGTACGATTCGGCGTCGCGCTCCTAGCCATTATCTGTGGTGGTTGCGCTCGGAGAAGTACATGAAAAACAAGTTGGCTTTCATCACAATGCTATTGCTGTGTCTCACAGTTGCGCAGGCTGCCTGGGGACAGTGGTCATCGAATCCCGCGACGAACCTCCCTCTCTCAGACATGCTCAATAGCGATCAGGTTCAACCAAAGGTTAAACCTTTGCCGAATAACCAGTGGTATGTGAGCTGGTTTAACGCGGACGTAAACGATCCGCCGCCGTCGGGCTACGACGTGTATTACCAACTGCTGAGTGCTGCCGGCGTGGAACAATTTCCGCACGATGGCGTCAGGGTTGCTACGCTCACCAATAGTTCGACCGAGGACTATGGGCTCGATGTCGATAACCTGGGCAACGCCGTGCTGGCTTTCCTGGATACGCGCGAAGGCAAGAATCAGCAGGTGACAGCGACCAAGATGGACCCGTCCGGGAATCCCGTTTGGGGGCCGATGGGCATCCAACTGACGCACGATAACAATGCACATTACGCGCCAAAAGCTGCCGGCACGAGCGATGGTGGAGTGGTCGTGGCCTGGACGACCGGTTGGGGCAGCAACGCCAACGTCGTGCTGCAGAAACTCGATGCGTACGGCAATACAATGTGGAAGAATCCGATCACGTTTCATGCGGCCGGCTATCAGTATTTCCTGTCAGACCTGCACGCGGCCGACAATGGCAGCGTGATTGTTTCCTGGGTGCTTGAAGCCGGATTCTTCAGCAATCACCAGCTCCTCGCGAATAAGATCTCGGCAACCGGCAAGAAGTTATGGGGAAAAAGCAATGTGGCGATCTTCAATCAGGGATCGCTGCAATTCGGGAACTTCCCGTATTTCATTCTGGATGGAAGCGGGGGCGCGATCTTCGCGTGGTACACGAGCAGCCCGACGCTGCAGTGCTTCGTTCAACATATTCTGGCTAATGGAAGCGCGGCGTTCCCAACCAATGGCTCGCCGGTTTCTGCGAATACGAATGATGTTCGGGTAGATCCGTCCGTCTCGTACCGCGCTTCGACCAACAACACGTTCGTGTTCTGGACTGAAGAAGACCAGTACCAAATTTACAACGGAGTGTATGGGCAGAAATTCAACGGGCAGGGCTCGCCTGAGTGGGGCGCGAACGGTCTCGCAGTGGTTCCGCTCGGAAATGACTCGCAGAACTTCGTCGAGAATGTGCAGAATCGGGCCGGCTCGCTGGTGTTCTGGGTGGACTCGCCGGGATACGGGCAGTCTACGATGCAGGCGGAGGCCTTGAACGGGGATGGCGCGGTCGTGTGTCCGCAATTCGCGGTATCATCGGCTCCTTCGGACAAATATGGGCTGTCACTCGGCCTGGCCTCTTCGGGCCTGTCGGCGGTGGCATGGACGGACGATCGCATCGGTAACAATGCCATCTACATTCAGAACGTCAATCAGGATTGCACGCTAGGGCAGGAATAATTCTCGGCCTAGCTGCAGTTTCGAATCAGATGAGCCCCGGTCAACGCCGGGGCTTATTTATTCTCAGTCCATCCGCGCGCGATCATTGTTGCGGCTTGGGGGACGGGCTTGAGTTGCCCATATCGACGACTACTTTCCACGAGCCGTCTTTTTGCTTCTTCCAGACCGACGTGTATTTGCCGTAGTCGGTGATCAGCTTTCCGGTTTTGTCTTTGTGCTTGAAGACGTAATTACCATAAGTGTACCCGAGGTCGCCTGAGGCAGCCATGTCCGCTTTGACGGGCGTCCATGTGAGCGAAGTTCCTTCGGCCCATGGCGACTGCTTGCGCATTTCTTCCTTGGTGACGATGCCGCCCCCGTCGTCGAGTTCGACTCCATTGTCGGCGAACCATGTGAGGAAGGCATCGTGGCCATGCTGGGCGGCATCCTGCGCGAAAGCGGCTTCAAGCCGGAACAGAAGATCGGCGCCTTTCGCGGATTTATGCTTCGTGGCGAAGGCGGACGTGGAGAGTAATGCGGCAATCAGCACAAACGTACAAACCTTCATGGGCGGGTCCTGGACACGGAAATTTTCAGCGATTTAAGGTAGCACGCTGGCGCGCTCGTTGCATCGTGCTGTTACACTTCTGGTCTACCTATGAAACTGTTTAAAGTTTTTATTCATTGCGCGCTGGCAGCTTGCCTGTGTGCCGGGAGCGCGCTGGCACAAGCACAAACGCCGAGTCCCGCCGCCGCTCAAACGCCGGCCACAACCGATTTCCGCACGCCTGAGGAAAAGCATCTGAGCAACGTGCGGCAGCTTACTTTTGGCGGATCGAACGCCGAAGCTTATTTTTCAGCAGACGGGAAGAAGCTGATTTTTCAGTCGACACGCGACAATCTGCAGTGTGACCAGATCTTTACGATGAATCTGGATGGAACGGACCAGAAGATGGTCTCGACCGGCAAGGGGCGCACGACCTGCAGCTACATTTTTCCGCACAAGGATAAAATTCTTTACTCGTCAACGCATCTGGCAGATGCGGCTTGTCCGCCGCGGCCGGACTACTCGAAGGGATATGTGTGGGCAGTGTATCCAGCGTTCGACATCTTCACGGCGAAGCTGGATGGATCGGACCTGAAACAGCTCACGACGACTCCAGGGTACGACGCCGAGGCGACGATTTCCGAGGACGGAAAGAAAATCGTCTTCACCTCCATGCGCAATGGCGATCTCGACATCTATTCGATGGATTCCGACGGCTCGCATGTGAAGCAACTCACGCACGAGTTGGGATACGACGGCGGCCCGTTTTATTCGAAGGATCGGAAGTGGATCGTTTATCGCGCTTATCATCCCAAGACCGATGCGGAGATCGCGGAATACAAAGAGTTGCTCAAGCAGAATCTGATTCGTCCGACGACACTGGATATCTGGCTGATGAAAGCCGATGGCAGCGACAAGCGACAGTTGACGAATCTCAATGCTGCGAGCTTTGCGCCGTCATTTTTTCCGGATGGAAAGCGGGTGATATTCGCGACGAACGTCGGATCCACCGGTGGAATGGGGAATTTCGAGCTGTACACGATCAAGGTCGACGGAACAGGACTGGAGCGGATCACGTTCAGCGACGGGTTTGACAGGTTCCCGATGTTCAGTCCGGATGGAAAACAAATGGTGTGGATTTCGCATCGGAATGGAAAATCGGCGCATGAGACGAATGTGTTCATGGCCGATTGGGTGGAGTGAGGCAGGTCAGAGGTTAGAGGTCAGATTGCAGAGGTAAACTTTACGATTTTGAGGGCGGCGGCGGCATCCTGTTCCTCCTTACTTCTCAGACTTCGCGGTTTCGCGCAGTAGTTGCTGTTTGATTTTTGCCGGGAGGCGAGAGGTATTCAGGATTTCCCGAAGTTGTGGGGGCGCGATTTCTCGCGCGAATTTCAGGGCACGAGCCAGCGAAAGATGCCCGGTTCGTAGCAATGCGACTTGGACGTCGCGGCGGTACGACCACTTGGCGTGACTCGAAACGGCCTGGATCAGTGCCTGGGACGCTGCTTGCTTAAGGACCGCATGGACGACCGGTGCCTCGGTCAGGCGTGAATTTTCGAGGGCTGCGCGCATGACGCGATTCTCGTCGAGCAGAAGGGCTCCAGCAATCCTTCCTGAAGCTTGACGCGCCAGCGCCAGCCGCTCGCCGAGCGTGACCGTCTTCAGCCGCGAAATCAGGGTCTCGTCGGCAGTCAGTTTCACATCCCCGGGGACAACGGGCGAGAGCGCCACTTTCATCAAATCGAACGTGAAGAATTGACGGATCAGCGGAACTGAAACATGGCGCGGCGTGTGCGGATGGCAAGCCAGAGCGATTTTGGCTTTTCGCATTTTGAGCGCGTTGCGATTCCTGGAAAATTGTTCAAGGACGTCTCCGGGCAGGTCAATACGCTTAAGCAGAGCTAGAGCCAGATCTCCGGTAAGAGTCGGATCGGCGGCAGCGCGCAGCAATTCGCTATGCTCGGCGCTGTGAATTGCGTCGGGCAGTGGCATTACGGAGGGTGCCGGTTCTTTCCGGGTCGACTCTGGCTGCGTATTCTTTTCCGTCATAGGAAACCGGCATTGCGCCCACAAATTTGCAATGGCAGCGAGACGCAGCAAGCTGCGTCTCTACGGCAACATTCCCCTGCGACGCACCAAGAGTCAGCCTGTTTTCGCACTGCCTGCGGCGCGGGCTAGCGCGAGCGCTCCCATGACTGGCTCAACAAAATCGTCTAGAAGCTTGATCCCCGGGAAGCTGCCTTCGAGATGATGGTAGAAAACTCTCCGCACGATCTCCGACTGACGAAAGACGCTGCCCGTGAGGGCCACAGGAACATAGGGCGGATCAGGTGCCACGCGGTGAAGAACGGTGGTGGCAAGCGCAGCCAATTCCCTTCCGGCGCGTTCCAGAAGTTCTCTTGCGACGGCGTCTCCGTGCTCTGCGGCGCGGACGACTAAGGGAAACAGGCGCGGGAATTCGGGTGACGGAGTGGCATTGGCATGCTGGATGAGAGCATCGATGCTACGGAGTTTCCAGGTTTCCAGGATGAGAGAAGTGAGTTCGGTCTCCTGCCCCTGATCGCGCGCATGCATGAGAGCGGAGATCGCGTTACGTCCGATCCAGTGACCGGACCCTTCATCTGAGATCGCGAATCCCCATCCTCCAGCACGGGCCGTGTGACCTGCGGGGTCGCGTCCGTAGACCATCGAACCGGTGCCAGCAATGGCGATGACGCCGGGGCTTTCGCCGAATGCGGCTGCGAGCGCGATTTCGGCATCGCTCACGATCTCGATGCGTAGACTCGGATTCAGTTCGGCAAGGATGGAACGAAGTTTGGCAGCAACTTCGGGACGCGCCGCGCCCGCCGCGCCGATGCAGACGAATTGGATCTGCTCGTGTGCAACTTTGGCAACTGCGCAAGCTTGGCGCATTGCGGCGTGAAGTGAGGCTCGCGCTTGCGCTTCGCCTATGCGAACAATGTTGCTGGCGCCGGAAACAGTCGTCGCCAACACAGCTGTTTCATTGGCAAGAACGCAACGAGTCTTTGTGCCTCCGCCGTCGATCCCGAGATAGAAGGCCATTGCGCTAGTTCTAACACAGGTTCGGCAAGCCGCTGGAAGCGCGGAACATCCTTGTACAATGCTCGAAACTTCATCTAGCAAGCCGAGACGCAGCCCACTGCGTCTCTACGGACGTGCGCGCGGCAATCCGCGTCTTTAATGAGCGATCGAAGGATGCAAAGTTGGGATTGAATCAGATCGACTTGCTGATTATCGCGCTGTACCTGGCGGGAATCACGCTGTTCGGCTTGCGCTTCCGCAAACGGCAGCGGACGATGCGCGATTATTTTCTGGCCGACCGCGATATTCCCTGGTGGGCGATTTCGCTTTCGATTGTGGCGGCGGAGACGAGCACGCTGACCATCATCAGCATTCCCGGGCTGGCCTACGATTCGAACCTGACCTTTCTGCAAGTGGTGATGGGGTACTTGGTCGGGCGCGTCATTATCAGCTTTATTCTTCTACCCCAATATTTTCGGGGCGATCTCTACACGGCTTACCAACTGATTGAGCGACGCTTTGGCCCTATGCTTCGGACGGTGACGGCTGGGTTGTTCTTGCTGACGCGGGCTGCGGCGGAGGGTGTGCGGGTCTATGCCGTTTCGATCGTGGTATCGATCGCCCTCGGCACAGGTGAGATCACTTCGATTGCGATTATCACCCTGCTGACTTTGATCTACACGTTTGAGGGCGGACTCGCGGCGGTGATTTGGACAGACGTCGTACAGACATTCATTTATATCGGCGGAACGCTGGTGGGGCTGTTCACAATCCTGCATCTGATTCCCGGCGGTTGGGCTTCCGCCCACGCAATGGCCGCGAGCTTGCATAAATTCCAGGTGTTCGATTTCAAGCTTCTGGGCGAACGAACATTCTTGGGCGTCGCGCCCTGGTGGGACTGGCAATATGCATACCTTGCAAAGCCCTACACGATCTGGGCGGGAATTATCGGCGGAGCTCTTTTCGTGACGGCGAGCCACGGGACCGACCAACTCATCGTGCAGAGGCTTTTGGCGGCGCGCAACCAGCGACAATCGGTGCTGGCGCTTCTTTCAAGCGGCGTCGCTATCTTGTTTCAGTTCGGGCTGTTTCTTTTGGTAGGCGTGTTGCTGTTTGCTTACTACCGCGTTCCGTCGGCGACGTTTGGGCGCGCAGACAGGATATATCCAACGTTTATCGTCAGCCGCATGCCGCACGGAATTGCCGGCCTGCTGATTGCCGCGATTCTGGCGGCGGCGATGTCAAACCTGAGCGCGGCACTGAACTCCCTGTCGTCCAGTTCGATGATGGATTTTTATTTTCGCTTCCGGCCAGAAACGAGTGATACAAAACGCTTGCGCCTGGCGCGACTCGCGACCGTGGCATGGGCGCTGGTGCTGTTTTCGCTGGCCCTGCTGGCGCTCCATCGGGCTGGGCGCGTTGTGGAAATCGGGCTACAGATTGCGTCAGTCGCGTATGGAGCGTTATTAGGCGTGTTTCTACTGGGTGTGCTGACCAAACGTGCGAATCAGGCCGGGGCGATTGCAGGTATGATCTGCGGCCTGGCGATGGAACTTTACCTATGGAGGATGACGCAGGTGGCTTGGACCTGGTGGGTTCCGATCGGGACTTGCATTACATTCGCAATTGGCTACACATCGAGCCTGGTATTAGGAGCGGAATGAAAATCAGAACCACGGAGGACCAGAAAGCACCAGCTCGACCGGAGCTTGCGCGCGATCTGAAACTCTCCCATGCGGGAGCAGTGGTGGTTGGGACAATCATCGGCAGCGGAATTTTTCTGGTACCGAAGGAAATGATGCTTGCCGTCGGGTCGCCACGCATTGTCTATCTCGCGTGGATGGTCGGCGGCTTGCTCTCCTTTTTTGGCGCACTCACGTACGCAGAACTGGGCGCGATGAAGCCGCAGGCAGGCGGCGAGTATGTGTATGTGCGCGACGCCTACGGGCCCCTGGCGGGATTCTTGTATGGCTGGAGCAGTTTCCTGATCGCCAAACCAGCGTCGATTGCGACGATCACAACCGGCCTGGTACGCACGCTGGGAACTTTCCCGGCCTTCTATTTCTTCGAAAAGCCGTGCTTTTCGACGTCGTCGGCATCGCACCCGCTCACTGCGAATTACGGGCAATTAGTAGCGATCGGTGCGGTGTTTTTCATTACGTGGCTCAATTACATCGGTGTGCGGCGGGCAGGCGAATTCCAGTTTTTGTTCACGCTGTTGAAGGTTGCCATCATTCTTGGAATCGTCGTCGTGGGGTTCAGCTACAAGGGTGGAACGTGGGCAAACTTCGCGACTGGATTCACCGGAGCGAAGGGTGGAGTGGCCGGGTTCTTCGCTGCACTCGTAGCGGCACTTTGGGCTTATGACGGTTGGAACGACTTGAACATGGTCGCTGGAGAGATTCGGAATCCACAGCGCAACGTGCCGCTCTCCCTGATCTGGGGCGTTGCGACGGTTGGTTTGCTGTACGTTCTGGTCAACGCGGCTGTGCAGTATGTGATGCCAGCCGCAGCGGTAGCCGCGTCCGAGCGTCCGGCGGCGGATGCTGTCGCATTGGTGCTGGGCCACCCTGGCGCCAGCCTGGTTTCGATCGGCATCGCCGTCTCGATGATGGTGACTTTGAATGGCAGCACGATGAGCGGAGCGCGCGTGCCATTCGCCATGTCCCGCGACGGATATTTTTTCAAAGCGATTGCGGAGGTACACCCGCGCTTCCACACTCCGTCGATTGCACTGCTGGTACAGTGCGCGCTCTCGACCGTATTGTTGTTGCTGGGCGGCAGCTTCCGCCAGTTTTTCTCGCTCGCAATTTTCGCAGAATGGCTGTTCTACATGGTCACAGCCAGCACCGTGTTTATCTTCCGCCGGCAAGAACCGGATGCAGACCGCCCCTATCGCGTATTGGGATACCCGGTCGTACCGGCGCTCTTCATCATGGCGTCCGCGGCGCTTCTTTACTACACCTTCACGGATAATCTGACCAATTCATTGGCGGGATGCGTGGTCATTCTGGCCGGAATCCCCGTCTTTTATCTTTTCGCGCGGCAGCAGACGAAGGCCCGGCACTCGGCTATACCGAAGTAACTGGTAATCCAACAAATGGACGCATGTGGTTACCAAAGGACACGCGCAGGCGACACGTTTACCCCTTCCTGAAACTCACCTAATGTGAAGACTCCAACCCTGAGCACCACCCCCCAGGCTCGGGTCCCCTATTGGAGCCAAGGAATGTCTACGGTCAACCGCGAATTTCAACTCGGCCTTTTGCCAGAAAAGAAGTGGGACTGGCGGACGTTTGCAGCGAGCTACGGAATCGTTGGCGCGCTCCTCCTTTTCCTTGCTTTCTTCGGACTGATTCTGCCCGACACGCTGCACGTTCTGCCGAATTACCACGTGACGGAGCTGATTCCGAGACCGTCCTTGAGGCCCGAACCCATGCACCGGATAAAGCCGCAGGTGCAAGCCAAACTGCTGCCGCCGGATCCGACGTTCCAGGCACCCAAAATCATGGTCCCGCGCGAAGTGCGCGCGCCAAAACCTCAGCCGCAAGAGGTTGAGCCACCCAAAGTGGCGCTGAACAACTTCACGCCTGCCGTCCTTAAACAAGTGTCGGGCGGAGCGCGGCCTGTACTAATCCACACGGGAGATTTCCAGGGAAGTTCAGCGACACCGACGGTGAATGCGCCGATCGACAAAGTGCAGACGGGCGGGTTCGGCGACCCGAATGGATTGAAGCCCAATGCGAACAGCAAACCGAACGGAAAGTTGATGGCTGCCGCGGCGGGAGGCTTTGACATGCCCGTTGGTCCGGGCCAAGGCAACGGATCTGGTGGAGCAAAAGGAATCAAGGGAACGGTGGCGAGCGCCGATTTTGGTGATGGCGTCGCGACACCGGGACGAGGTGATGGACGAGGGAACGGGCGAGGCAATGCCGGAGCAGTTCAGACTTCAGGGTTCGGGGCACAAGAGATCGCCCAGAACACCGGACACATGCAGCGGATGGATAGTAATCCCGTGACCAAAGCCGTCGAGATTACAGACAAGCCGAACCCGGTCTATACCCAAGAAGCAAGAAATCTGAAACTGGAAGGCGAAGTACTGTTGGAAGTGGAGTTTGCGGCAAACGGACAGTTACACGTACTTCGGGTGGCAAAAGGTCTAGGACACGGACTTGACGAGGCTGCCATCGCAGCAGCCAACAAAATGCGTTTCAAACCTGCATTTAGGAATGGGCAGGCGGTGGATTCGACAGCAATCGTGCACGTGGTATTTCAACTGGCGTACTGAAATCGGGGAGAATAAGAGTTATGCGCGCTTCAAACTGGATGGTCTTGGCTCTGTTGGCCGTCGCAATGACGGCAGCGGCTCAACAATCGGCGTCCGCGCCACAAAATTCGCAGGTGGGAAAAACGGCCCAAACTGCCTCAACGCAGACTCAGACGAATCTGGCGCCACCCACCACCATGGATCAGGTCGTCGACCGTGTGATCGTGCGCGAGAAGGAACTGATCAAGTTTCTGGAGCCACACACGCCGGTGGTCGAAACCTACCTGCAGAATCTGACGCAGGATGAGAAATTGGGACCGGTTCCGGAGGACGATAAGTATTTTCTGGGACGCATGGATCTGAGCGAATCGATCGACCGCTCCGACTTTCTCTCGGAGAAGGGCGGAAAAGAGAAGGACCGAAAAGAGAAAGACAAAGAAGAAAGCATGGAGAAGCGCCTGCTCGGCGGCTTCACGAAAAGATTCAAGTTCCAATACCAGCCGCTGGGATTCTCGTGGATGATTTACGCGGACCGCAACGACTTTGACCGCGAGCACTACGACTTTCACTATGCGCGACGTGAGTTCCTGGGCGACGTGCGCTGCCTGGTATTTGACGTTACCCCGAAGAAATCCGCAGGGCGGGGACGATTCCTGGGCCGCATCTGGGTTGAAGACCAGGATTTCAACATCGTGCGTTTGAACGGCACGTATGCCCATCCTTCGAGAAACAATTACTACTTCCACATGGACAGCTGGCGCCTGAACCTGATTCCCGGGTATTGGGTACCCGCTTACATCTATAGCGAGGAAGGCGACTTTACAGCGGGAACGAAGAACAAGATTGCCTTTAAGGCACAGACCCGCATGTGGGGCTACAACCTGAAGACCGCAACCGCGAACGACGAACTGACGCAGATCCGAGTGGACAGTGTGAAGGACGACACGCCGGCGGCGCAGGATGCTTCTCCGCTGGCTGCCGAGCGGGAATGGCAGCAGCAGGCGGAAGACAATGTGGTTGAGCGCCTGGAGCGCGCTGGACTGGTGGCGCCGGAAGGCGATGTGGATAAGGTCCTGCAGACCGTTGTGAACAACCTGATGATCACCAACAACGTGGAGTTGCCGCGGCCCGTACGGACGCGTGTGATGACCACTTCTCCGCTGGAGACCTTCAGCGTCGGCAACACCATCGTCGTCAGCCGTGGTCTGATCGACGTGCTGCCGGATGAAGGCAGCCTGGCGATGGTGCTCGCCCATGAACTGGCGCACATTGTTCTGGGACACAACCTGGGCAGCCAGTATGCGTTCAATGACCGCATGCTGTTCTCGGACGAGGGAACTTTTGCAAACCTGGGCTTCAAGCACATTCCGGCCGAGGAAGAGGCAGCTGATAAGAAGGCAGTCGAGATGTTGCAAGCCTCTCCTTACGCGCAGAAACTGGAGACGGCTGGCCTGTTCCTGAAGGCATTGCAGACGCGCGCCCCACAATTGAGCGCTTTGCTGCAGGCCCACTTGGGCAACAATATCGCCGAAAACGGCAAAGTGACGCGGATGGCGGCGCTGGAGACCTCGGCTCCCGCCCTCGACTGGAACAAACTCGATCAGATTGCAGCCCTGCCTCTGGGCGGGCGCGTCAAGCTGAACGCGTGGGACGACAGAGTCGAGATGGTGAAGGCACAGCCGGTGGCTATCGTTTCGGCACGCGACAAAATGCCGTTCGAGGTAACGCCGTTCTATCCTCGCTTGGCGCGCTACAACGCAACGAACGATCCTGCTGCGAGCCCGACGACTGCGACTACGGCTGCCAATTCAGCACCTGCTTCGACAAACTAAACGCAGTCCACAAGTTGATGGAAGCGCAGGCTGGAACCGGAACAGATTCCGGGCTTCCAGCCTGTGTCTATTTTGGGTAAGAAACGAGTTCGCAAACTTTTGCCTAGTCCCGCAATTTCTCTTCAGTCAGAATTTCTCATTTTTTACTCAAGCCAACAAAACTTTGCTAGGATGGGTCACCCCGCGCTCTTGCGCTCGCTCCGCTAAACTCCCAGGAGGATTACGAATGATCAGTCGTTCAACCGAACGGAAGACTTGTGCGTCTACCGCTTGTCTACACTCCCACATCTTTCTCAGAGCACTGGTTTTCACAGTGCTGGTTTTGCTGATAGTCTCAAGCGCTGCGCTGGCACAAACTGTAACGCCCCTCAAGAATCAGCCGCCGGATGGGATTATTTACAGTTTCCAGATGACCGACGGCACCGTGTTGGCTCAAGGGTACAACTGCTCCGATTTTTGGAAGTTGACTCCCGACAACACCGGAAGCTATGTCAACGGGACCTGGACGCAAGTCGCCAGTCTCCCTACTGGATATGCGCCTGACGCGACGGCATCAGCAGTCCTGGCCGATGGACGCCTGCTGCTTGAGGGCGGAGAATATAGCGATTGCGGTGGTGTATTTTCGCTTACCAACCAGGGCGCGATTTACGATCCCGTGGCCAACACCTGGACCACCGTAACGCCGCCGAAGGGTTGGAACTACATCGGGGATTCTCCGTCGACGGTGCTGGCGAACGGCGACTACTTGATTGGAAATAAGCTGACGAAAGAGATGCGAAAGCTCGACCCGGCCACCATGAAATGGACGACGGCGGCGTCAAAGGGTAAGTCTGATTTCAACGCCGAGGAAGGCTGGACTCTCTTGGCGAGCGGATCGGTCTTGACGGCGGATGTGAAAAATGCCCCGAATTCCGAAATCTATGATGCGACAGCGAAGAAGCCGGAGTGGACATCGGCAGGCAGCACGATCGTCGATCTGCATTCCCCATCCCCTTTCGGCTGCATCAACTACGGGCCAAAAGACAAGCTTTGCTATTACCCGCCTGGGGAAATCGGGCCGGCAATCCTGCGTCCGGATGGCACCGTCTTTTACACGGGGTCGTACACGAAGAACAATGGCCCCGGAAATACGGCGATCTATGACAGCATCGCTGGGGGATGGACAGTCGGTCCTACCTTCCCGAACGGAGACAATGCGGGCGATTCGTTTGCCGTTCTGCTAACAAACGGGGATGTGCTGGTGGAAGGCGATTCCGGAACTTCTTATCTGTGGAACGGGTCGACTTTTACTGCCGGACCATATACTCCCGGAAGCCTGATGATTTTGCCGAACGGCCAGGTGCTGATCGGTGGGGGAGAAACGGAAGTCTACACCTCCACGGGAAGCTATCAGAGTTCATGGCAGCCGACGATTTCGAGCTTTCCGTCGAGCGTGACTCCTGGATCGACGTATACGATCTCGGGCACGCAGTTTAACGGGCTCTCACAGGCCGGGTCGTTCGGAGACGAATTCCAATTCGCGACGAACTATCCGCTCGTGCAGATCACCAACAGCAGCACCAAGCACGTTTTTTATGCCAGGACTCACGGCCACAGCAGCATGGGTGTAGCCACTGGTGCAGCGACGGTTTCAACCAACTTCGATGCGCCCTCTACCATTGAAACCGGTGCGAGCACATTGGTGGTCATCGCAAACGGAATTCCTTCCGAACCCGTTAGCATCACCGTTCAATAAGGGAACTTGGATCACGAACGGCTCTTGTGTCTCCCTGTTATAAGGGACACTCAAGGGCCGTTTGGTTTGCTGCGCGCTTAGTTCGAATTCAATCTGTCAGAAGTGTTTTTGTAAATCGTGGAAGCGCTCAACGACCAGTAACCTCTGCGACGGTGGAGCATCGGCCAATTCCTCGTGCTCGAGGATCCAGGTGTTGTCGTGGGGCACGAAAACAGCGTGGAGTCCGGCGGCGAGTGCAGGATTAATGTCGGACCTCGGACTGTTGCCGATCATCCAGGTGTTGTCGGCCGCCAAAGCGTACTTCGAAATAGCGGAACGGTATGTGGGTTCGTCTTTTTCGGCGACGATTTCCACGGCCGCGAAATATTCTTTCAATCCTGAGCGCTCGACCTTTCCGGCTTGCTCGGTGGGATGTCCCTTCGTCATCAGAATAAGGTGGTGCCGCTGGCTGAGGTAATCCAGCGTCTCGGGAACACCTGGCACAATTTCGACTGGGTGATCGGCGATCTGGTGCGCAAAGCTGTGAATGTGCTCGTGCATTTCCGGCGTTACCGGATCGGCGGAAAGCTTTTCGAAGGTCTCCATCAGCGAGTGCGCGAAACTGTGCAGGCCATATCCATGCTTGACGATGGAATCGCGTTCCACATCATTCAGCACCAGTCGAACGTGCTCGGGCGTGTATTCCCGATGATCGAGGAACGAAATAAATTTTGCGATCGCTCGCTCGAAATAAATGTTGTTCTCCCAGAGCGTATCGTCGGCATCGATGAGAAGAGTCTGGGCGCCTTGTTGTTCCCACATGACAACTATGATAACGGCTTCGAAGCTCGTGCTGGCTTTGATAAGATCGAGGGAGATGAAATATTACGGGGCTTTGTTGTGGGTTGTTTTGTCGTTATCAATTTCCGGTTCGACACAAAATCAAAATAATCATTTCATGACGGGATCCGCTTCAAAGAGCGGCGTCCCAGCGAACTTGCACGTGACGCCAGATCTGGCCGAGCGGCTTGCCAAATTCCGGCGCGTCCGAATGCCTTTCCAGACGGCCAGTTTGAGCGCTCGTGAACTGCAAATGGTCCATAGACTGGTGGAGGCTTGCGGTTATCTGGAGAGCATCTACTGGCGGCAAAGCGATCCCGATGCCCTCACGCTTTATCAGTCCCTCGCAGCCAGCAAAAGCCGGCGGGACGCGGAACTGCGTCGCTACTTGTGGATCAACGCCGCGCGCTTCGATTTGACCGACAATAACAAGCCGTTTGTCGGAATAGAGTCCATGCCTCCGGGTCATGGATTTTATCCGGCTAACCTGACCAGCGCAAAGCTCGAAGAGTATCTGAAGCAACACCCCGAACAGAAAACCGCGATCTACGATCAGTTCACGATCGTTCGCTGGCACAACGGGAAACTAGAAACGGTTCCCTACCACATCGCGTACCGTACATTCCTGGATCCAGCGGCCCGCGCATTGCGGGCTGCGGCAAACCTCAGCAGTGATCCGGCGTTTGCGAAATTTCTGCGCCTGCGCGCCAATGCATTGCTCAGCGACGACTATCTTCCCAGCGATTTGGCATGGCTCGATTTGAAGAATCCGAAGTTCGACATCATTTTTGCTCCCTACGAAACCTACATGGACGATTTGCTCGGCGTGAAAGGTTCTTACGGCGCCGCAGTGATGGTTCGCAACGAGCGCGAGAGCAAGAAACTCGATCTCTTCGCGAAATATGTTCCTGAGATCCAGGATGCGCTGCCGCTCGCAGATGAGGATCGACCATCCAAGCATGGGCTGGTAACACCAATGGAAGTGGTGGACAATCCCTTTCGCGCGGGCGACCTGACGCACGGCTACCAGGCCGTGGCCGACAATCTTCCCAACGATCCTCGTGTGCACGAACAGAAAGGCACCAAGAAGCTTTTCTTCAAGAACTTTATGGATGCTCGCGTGAATTACGTGATCGTACCGTTGACGCGCAAGTTGATGGAACCAGACCAGGCTGACAAGGTCACCAGCGAAGGCTATCTGATGGGAACGATCATGCACGAAATTTGTCATGGCCTCGGCCCAGCCTTTGCGCGAACGCCCCAGGGCAAGGTCAGCATCAGCGAGGCGATCGGCCCGTTACATAGCAGTCTTGAAGAAGCGAAAGCCGATGTCACGGGAATGTTTGCGCTGGAATGGCTGGTCGATCACGCTGTTCTTCCCAAGGAAAAGTCAGAGGAGTACTACGCGTCGTACGTCGGTGATCTTTTCCGAGCGATGCGCTTTGGAACGGCTGAAGCTCACGGTCAAGCGGAGATCGTCGAACTGAACTATTTCTTGGAGCGCGGCGCGATTGCTCGTCATGCGAATGGCCGCTACGAGATCGATTTCCAGAAGATTCCGGGAGCGATGGCAGAGATCACGAAAGAACTGCTTGAAATTGAAGCCACGGGCGATCGTCAGCGCGCCGAGAATTGGTTCAAGAAATATGATCAGACGCCTGAGGAGTTGAAGGCCTCACTGGCGGCAGCGTCGAGCGTCCCGGTGGATATTGATCCGGTGTACTCGTTTCCCGAGGTCGTAAAATAAGATTCGCCCGTACCGGCTGATGCCATTCACGCCCGCTCATGCCGCCGCTGCATTTCCTTTCCGCCGAACGCGGCTTGTCTGGTCGGCGCTGATCATTGGCACGATGGCGCCCGATTTTGAGTATTTCCTGCGGCTTACTCTGGAAGGACGTCATGGCCACTCATTGTCGGGAGTATTTCTCCTGACGTTGCCTCTTGCGCTCGTGACGCTCTGGCTCTTCCATGAATTCGTGAAAGGGCCGCTCGTGGAACTTATGCCGGACGGGCTTGAACGCAGGCTGGCTGGTTATCGCGGTAAGTTTCGGTTCGGCGGAGCCAGGCGGTTTGCATTGCTCGTGGCATCGATCCTGGTGGGAGTTCTAACGCATCTGGCCTGGGATTCCTTCACGCATGTGAAAGGATGGGCCGTGCTCCATTGGCAAATTCTGCAGAAGCAAACGCATGTGCCAGTGCTGGGAGCGGAACCGGTCTACAAACTCCTGCAATATGTCAGCACGATCGTTGGGTTGGCAATTTTGCTGGTGTGGCTGATAGCGTGGTACCGAACCGCGGGTCATACCGGGGATGTGAGCAGCTCGAGACTTACAACATCGGGGAAAGCATGGCCGGTCAGAAGGATTGTGACTCTAGCAGCGATTGTAGTTAGCGCGGTAGCAGCTTCTCTTGTTCGGGCAATGGTTGGATCGGAGGCAACTGCGGAACCTCTTGAGAACCTCAGAGGGGTCGCGCACTTTCTCATCCCCATCGTAGTGATGACGGTGGGATTGGTCTGGTGGCAACTGGTCGCGCTCGGAATCTGGCGTTCACGGGGGCGTGGAGATCGTAAGACTTCGCCCCCCTTTGACGTCCAGAACTAGAAAGTTGACAGTTTTCTACACCCACTCCACACGCGACTCGTACGGAATGATCCCCGCCTTGTGTCCCATGTCTAGCAAACGACGCACAGCTTCCCTGCCGTCATCGCCGTAGTCCAGGGTACGTTCATTGACGTACATGCCGACAAATTTATCAGCCAGTTGGGCGTCGAGGTCGCGGGCGAACTGCATCGCATATCCGAGCGCCTCGTCGCGATGATCGATGGCGTATTGAATACTCTCGCGCAGCGCCTGCGTCACGCTGGTCATCATTTCCGGACCGAGCGAACGGCGAATCGCATTTCCGCCAAGCGGCAAAGGCAGGCCCGTGACCTTCAGCCACCACTTGCCAAGATCGACGACGCGATGCAAGCCCGACTTATCATAGGTAAGCTGGCCTTCATGGATGATCAGGCCGGCCTCATATTTCCCCTCTAGAATCTGCGGGATGATCTGGTCAAACGGGACGACCACGACTTCAATGCCGGGCGCAAATAGTTCCAGAGCGAGATAAGCGGTGGTCAGCTTGCCAGGGATCGCTATTTTCTTGCTCTTGATTTCCGTGGCCGTAAACGAGCGCGTCGAAACCAGCATCGGGCCGTAGCCGTCGCCCACGCTGCCCCCGCACGACATCAGCGCATAATTGTCTTGAATATACGGATAGGCGTGGAATGAAATCGCAGTGACATCGTAAACGCCATGCTGGGCATCGCGGTTCAGGGTTTCGATATCGCACAACGTATGCGTAAAGCGCAGGCCAGGCACACGAACTTTGTTGGTGGCCAGACCATAAAACATGAATGCGTCATCGGAGTCCGGGCTGTGGGCCACGGTGATTTCACGAACAGGCGAAGAAACTGTACTCATAAATTAGACTTTCGAATCTGGCTGCCACCTCTTAAATCAAGCCGTGGGCCTAACTTTTCCAGAATTAAAATTGCTCTTAAGATTGCAATGTCCGCTTGCTCCAGCGAACTGCAACGGCGGACGCCATCAGCACTTTGATCACTTCGGCAAAAACAAACCAGTAAAGGCCAAACTTGATTGCCAGCGCGATGGAGTGGGTCTGCAGGGCGAGCCAACTAAGTCCGCCGGCGAACAGCACTAACTCCGCAGCCAGCGAGGCAATAGCGGCCCGCGCGAAACGAGGCAGGCTCTGGGCTGATGATCTTTCGTAAATCCAGCCAGCAACGAATGCCACGGCCGGATAGGCCATCAGGAAACCGCCCGTGGGACCGAGGATTTGGGCGATGCCTCCGCCGAGAATCGAAGGACTGAAGACGGGTAAGCCTGCCGCGCCCTCGGCAAGGTAGAGCGCCAGCGCTGCGAATCCGCGACGAGAACCGAGCATCAATGCAACTGCCAACACTCCAAAGTTCTGCATGGTGAGCGGAACGGGAGTAAATGGCAGCGGAATTGTCACGCGCGCGCAGACCGCGACAAAAAGGCTGGCAGCAATTACGATGGCCGCCTGCTTCGCCCATTCAAGAGAGCGGAATGACCCTGGCAATGCATCGGTTGACAAAATGTTTGTCGTAACTTTCGACATGTGTTCCCTTTTCGTTGTGGTTCAGGATTCAGGAGGATACGGGCCTTGCTCAAGTCCGTCCGATTCCGCTTTGAGGGCCGCCGCATCCTTCATTTGCCGCCGCACTCTCATGTAAAGCGAAACCGCAACCGACACGACCAGTACTGCACTAACTCCCAGAATCAGAAACCACCAGAGCATCCGCACAACAAATTAGCATAGCAGAAGCGAGTGACGAATACGGATGCAGCGGGCTAGAAAAAACCGCTCCCTACGAAAGGGAGCGGCCATGAACTCTGATTCGTTGACACCAATACCGAAGCAGTTGTGAGGAAATCTAGATCGCCTGAACCGATTACTTCTTCGCCTTGGCAAGCGCCGTGCGGCGCATGTTGACGGCAGCGGAGACGCGTTCCAGGCGTTTACGGGCTGATTTCGACCCAGTAGCTACCTTCTCGATATTCGACCATGCCTCGGGGTTGTTCATTTTCTGGCGTAGTTCTTTCAGGAACGGCAGGACCTTGGCGAAAAAGAAAAACATTTCGCCGCTGCAGCCGGGCTGCAAGAAGAGTTCTTCGTGGAGCGCACCCTGCAGCACCAGAGAGGCAGCCATGTCCCAGTAGCTGGCGACCTGGCGAAGCCAGTTGTTTTCCTGACTGGGAAACGCGTTGGCTACTTTCAGGAAGTCATCGGCGTTCATTGGCCAGAAGTCGACGAGAAACCAGTTTCTCGCCTTGCGCATTTCTGCCTCCCGCCGGAGATCGTAAAGCTGAAGCATCAACTGTCCGTCTTGTGGAGTTGCTTTTTTTGCCATGTCTCGCCCTCTTTTAATTCATTTTCTCAACTTCCGCCTGCCAGCCTGTCTGCTTTCTTAGCTGGACTTCGCGGTATCTGTTCCTGTTGCACCAACTACCTCCCGCTCATAATCGCATTCCTTGTTCGGACACGCGATTACAGTTCCATCTTTTCGCATGCGCTCGACCAGGTACTCATGACCGCAGTCGGGGCATTTTTCGGCAACCGGCTTGGCTGCGGACGTGAACTTGCATTTCGGATACTTCGAGCATCCGTAAAACGTGTTGCCCTTGCGCGCCCGTTTTTCGACGAGTTCGCCTTCCTCGCATAGCGGACACTTTACGCCGATAAAATTCTGCTTTACGTACTTGCAATCGGGGTAGCCGCTGCAGGAAGTGAATTCGCCGTAACGCCCGTGCCGGATGATCATATTGCGTCCGCACTCGGGACACTTTTCATCGAGCGGAATGTCAGGCACGCGCTTGCCTTGATCGAGCCTGCGCGTCGTTTTGCAATCCGGATACCCGGTGCAGGCCATGAATTGGCCGAAGCGCCCACGCTTGAGGACCATCACACGGCCGCAGTTTTCGCAGTACTCCTCCTGCGCCGTCTCCTGCATGTCGGCCGAATCAAGATCCGGCAGGTTGATGGGATTTTCCTTGGTGAATGTGCAGCTCTCCGGATTCTCCTTATCGTAGGTGCTGCAAGCATAGAACGAGCCGTGCTTGCCCCATTTGATGACTAGAGGCGCGCCACAACGTTCGCACTTTTCGTCCGTCGGCTTCTCCATACGCTTGATGTTTTCCATGTGCTTCTCAGCGTATTTGAGGTCCTTGGCGAACTTCTTGTAGAACTCAGCAAGCGCGTCGGTCCACTTCTCCTTGCCTTCTTCAATCTCGTCGAGCTCTTCTTCCAGGCGAGCGGTGTACTGGAAGTCAAAAATATCTTTGAAATTGTCGACCAGCAGGTCGGTCACGACGAGGCCGATTTCAGTGGGAGTGAACTTGCCTCCCACTTTTTGCGCATACTGACGCTCCTGGATGGTGCTCAGGATGGTCGCATAGGTCGAGGGGCGGCCGATGCCGCGCTCTTCGAGCTCTTTGACCAACGATGCTTCGTTGTAGCGCGGAGGCGGCTCGGTAAAGTGCTGTTCGGGCTTCAACGCCTTCAAAGTCAGCTTCTGTCCCGCCTCAAGCGGCGGAAGCTTGTGCTTGAGCTCTTCGTCTTCCTCATCTTTATTGTCTTTTGACTCTTCGTAAACCTTGAGGAAGCCGTCGAACTTCATGACCGAACCGGTCACGCGGAACCAGAAAATTTCGTTGGCAGATTTTGCATCAATGTCGACGGTGGTCTGGTCGAAGACAGCCGGATTCATCTGCGAAGCCACAAAGCGCTGCCAGATGAGTTTGTAGACCTTGAACTCGTCTTCCTGCAGGTACTGCTTGACCGTATCGGGGTGGCGCACAGCCGAAGTCGGACGAATGGCCTCGTGCGCGGCCTGCGCCGCTTTTTTCTCTTTGTATGTATTCGGCGCTTCCGGCATGTACTGCGCGCCATACTCCCTCGTGATGTACTCGCGAACCTCGGTGATCGCATCGGGGGAAACGCGGGTCGAATCGGTTCGCATGTATGTGATCAGACCAACCAGGCCTTCTTCACCGAGCTCGATACCTTCGTAGAGCCTTTGCGCAATCATCATCGTGCGTTTCACGCTGAAACGCAGCTTGCGTGAGGAATCCTGTTGCAGCTTGCTGGTAGTGAAGGGAGGAGTCGCGTTGCGCCGCCGCTCTTTCTTTTCGGCGGAGCGAACCACCCAATCGGCTTTTTCAAGAGCCAGGCGAATTTTCTCGGCGTCTTCACCATTGGTGACTTCGACCTTCTCTTCACCCTTGCCCACAAAACGGGCGTCAAATGCAGGAGGCTTCGCGGTAGCGAGGTTCGCGTCGATCGTCCAGTATTCCTTCTTTTCGAAGGCCTTGATCTCACGCTCCCGGTCGACGATCAAGCGCAGCGCAACCGTTTGCACGCGGCCTGCCGAAAGGCCGCGGCGAACCTTGTCCCACAAAAGAGGAGAGACCTGGTAACCGACGAGGCGATCGAGCACGCGGCGCGCTTGTTGGGCGTCAACCAAGTTTCGGTCAATATCGCGCGGATGCTCGAAAGCGGCTTTCACGGCGCGTTGCGTGATTTCGTTAAAAGTCACGCGTCGGATGCGCTCGCCGTCCGGATGTTCTTCCTTCTTGGTGGCCTTCGCTTTCGTTTTCTTCTTTTTCTTGCCGTTGTTGTCTCCAAGCTCGTCGGCAAGATGGGCGGCGATGGCCTCACCC
>Ga0116121_1000159_pt1 | contig 38304 bp, 33 predicted proteins | sample June2015DPH_13_1_FD_89725 | JGI IMG/M metagenome (GOLD analysis project Ga0116121, IMG submission 89725) | Peatland microbial communities from SPRUCE experiment site at the Marcell Experimental Forest, Minnesota, USA - June2015DPH_13_10 | ecosystem: Environmental > Terrestrial > Soil > Wetlands...
ACCTCCTCGGGCAAAAGGCGAACGGCCAGCGGACTCTGCGAGCAATCAATTCTCGGGTTGATTTGGCCGTCGGTCTTGAACTCGACACCTAACTCTTCTTCCGCAAAACGTCTCATTGCCATCACTTCATGCTTGTTGATGCTGGTGGCGACCGTCTTCAACTTAAGGGGCAAGCCGCGCTCGCGCAATAGCTTGATTCCGCGGAGGCAGCGGTCGTAGGAGCCGGGAATCTGCGTGAGGGCTTCGTAGGTTTCGCGGGTGCGGCCGTAGAGCGTGATCTCGATAGAAAAGGGCGGCCACTCGCACAGGTAGTCGGCGATCTTTTCGTTGATAAGCGTGCCGTTGGTAAAGAGGGTGATCAGGAAGCCTTTTTTCTTGGCGTAGGTGTAGATCTCGAGAAAATCTTTGCGAGCGAAAATTTCTCCGCCGGTGTAGAGGAGCCAGAAGCAGCCCATCTCGACCAGTTCGTCGAGCATCTTGAAGTGTTCTTCGGTGGTCATTTCGCGGCTGCGGGCGTCCTGGTCGCCCATGGGGAGATTGTTGTAGCAGTGCTGGCATTCGAGCGGGCAGCGCCGCGTGACTTCAATCGAAACCTGCATGGGCGCACGCTGGCCGGATTGCCGTTGGTGCAAGTCCGCGCTGAATGCTCCGTAACTCAGTTGATCCATGTGCCCCCTGATTCACCTGACTGCCACACGTTCCGATTCGATCTCTGATTACTTCTCAACGATCGTTTCCAACGAACGCTGCTCAACGATCAGTGCGCGCCCGCCGACTGCAGTTCGCCTTGCGCGGCTGCATCCATTGCAGCCATCGCAACTGCCGGGCAAGCTTCGACTAATCCCACCGAAAGCATGTCGTTCAAGAATTGCGTCACATCCCGCCCGGCCTGCTCCTGCCCGACCTCGTACTCGTGCTCGACGGCGCCGATTAATTCCGAGAGACCCTTTGGAGTTTCCAACGACTGCCAAATCAGAGAGCCGGTTTCGTTGAAGCTGTAGATCGAACCAAGATCGCCGACTTTGCCACGCACGGGAACAATCAAAGTCTCGCCGGCTACCCGGCGTGAGACAACCGCTTGTGAGCGCGTGAAGACCAGTTGCGAAGGTTGGTCTTCGACCGATTCCGTTTTTCGTGACAAGATCGTTTTCATAGAAAATTAAGGAGAAGCTCACGCTCCTCCCTCACCAGTTCGATTACCGCAGAACCCGCCCTATAAAGCAATTACGCCTTTGAGCCCCGGTATTCGGTTGGTTATCACCCTTGCTGGTTCCCAACTCTCGACAGAACATAGGGTTACGGCGTAGTCGCAAGTTGAGAAGAGCACAATTCGGGCTTGGAGTTTGTCGGTCGAGCGCGATCTGGTTCGGCTCAACCTAGGCAGAGAAAATCTGGCGGGAGTTTTCTGCGAATGACGCTTGCGATTGGGTACTGCGGTAACCAGGGCTGCGTTCCACCTTGAACTATGATCGGAAATGGGAGAGTCATGAAGAAGCTAAGTTTTCTGATTTCGCTTACCAACGACGACAACGACTATCAGCAGGAGCAGGCAGCTGCGGCGGAGAAGGCTGGACGCCGTCTGGGCGTGGACGTCCAAATTATCCATGCCAGCAATGATGCGGTGACGCAGAGCCAGCAGTTGCTGCACTACATACAGGGTTCGGCCGCCTCGCGCCCGGATGCGATCGTGTTCGAGCCTGCCGGCGGAACCGGGTTTCCTCAGGTGGCGCGTGCCGCCACGGCCGCGGATATTGGATGGGTGATCCTGAATCATGACGCGGACTATCTCTCGCAGCTCAGGATGTCGTGCCAGGTGCCGGTATTCTCCATCAGCGCCGACCACGAAGAAGTTGGCAAGATTCAGGGAAGGCAGTTTGCGGCGTTGCTGCCGCAGGGTGGGTCTGTTCTGTACATCGAGGGACCAGCCAATAGTTCTGCTGCGCAACAGCGGACCGTAGGAATGAATCGGAGCAAGCCGGTCAATGTTCAAGTGAAGACGCTACGAGCGAACTGGACCGAGCAGAGCGCATACCGCGCCGTCAGTTCCTGGTTGCGATTGCGCACGTCGCAAGAAATGCATATCGACCTGGTGGGAGCGCAGGACGACAGCATGGCGGCGGGCGCGAGAAAAGCCTTCGCGGAAATCGCGGAAAGCGAGCGCGAGCGCTGGCTCAAGATACCCTTCACCGGCTGTGACGGCTTGCCCAAGACGGGCCAGGCCTGGGTGCGAAGCGGCGTGCTGGCGGCGACAATCTATATTCGTCCCAACACCGACCTGGCGCTCGAAATGCTTACCGAGGCGATCCGCACCGGGTCTCAACCGCCCGAGTGCAAACTGATCGCACCCGAATCGGTGCCCTTGATCGAGGAGCTTACGAAACGAAGTGTGAAAGCCGATTCGGGCCCACTTCACCGCTCTACCGGCGCCTGAGATCGGTCGAGGGTTCCCCCTCCCGCAATGATTCAGGCAGCTTCAGCATCCCCACAGGCCTGCGTTACCGCGCTCCGAACTGACTTTCTCCGACCCAGCTTTGGGCGATCCGCACGCCTCAGAGCAGTAGAATTGCCAGTTCTTGTTCGGCAGGTGGCAAGAGTGCCGAACATGCCAGCGTAGCGGTTTCAAGAACATGCCAGATATTTTAGGAAGACATGGCATATGCCGAAGACACGATCGGGCAAGTTGATGCGACGTGTTCTGGCCGCTATCTCCAACAACTTGAGCACGGGAGACATCGCTACGCTGGCGAATCCGGATATCGTGGAGAGCGTGCGAGAAATGGTTCAGGGAAAAGAGGCGGTCACGGTGAAAGATGGGCCGGATGATCTGAAACAGTTCGGAGGCGTGGATTAAGAAAGGAGTCGGGGGCGGGCTGTGCGCCCGCCCTCGAGTTGGGTTTGGGATGGCCGACTACATCATGCGTTTCGGTTCGAGTTCTCGATCGACTACCAGTTCGGGATGCAGGCGGCGAAATGTCTCGGCCACGTGGCAATTCCAGCAAACCGGACGGTGGGTAGAAAACACGTCGGGAAGCTGCTCCGGCCGCAGTTCTCTCCACTCAATCGTTTTGTGCTCGGCGTCAAGCAGCGCCGGCGCGTGATCTAAGTGGCGAAGTTCGCCGAAGGGTTTGTGACAGAAGACGCAGTTCTTCCCTTCATACCACTTCGAGACGATATTCCAGACCAGGCAGTTCTCGGGACTCACTTCGATTTGCTGCAGGCATTCCTGGCCGCAGTCCTGCCGCTCGGGCCAGCGCGAACATTCTTTCAAGCGTAGCGTAGGCTCGGAGAGAAAAGCGCCAACCGCGGCTTCGCTGGCCGCGATGTCGACGGCCTCCGTCTTGTGAGTTTCCGGGCAGGTAATGAGGCGCTTGCCCCGGTATCCAAAGTAAGCCCGCACGGCGGGAATAGCGCGAAACACGAAAAGCCCCACCGCGAGAGCAAGAACGGCAATCACCACCAGAATCGTTCCCGACATACGTCACCTCGCAAGCGGCAAGTCTCTTCCCGCTTACTTTCTCAACGGCCCTGCCGCATTGTCTGCCAGTTTCAGTCTTGCACCAGTTTCAGTCTTGCACCAGTTTCAGTCTTGCAGCAGTTTCAGTCTTGCGCCGCTACCGGCTCGGGCCGCCGGAGAAGTGCATAAGCATCGTTTTCCTGAGCATCAACGACAGCAATCGCGGCCACGTCCACGATTTCCTCGACCTGAGCGCCCCGGTGCAGAACGTGTACCGGCCGGCTCATTCCCATAAGGATGGGGCCAAGGGTCTCACCGCCTCCGAGCTTTGCCACTAGCTTGCAGGCGATATTGGCAGAGGCGAGGTCGGGGAAGATCAGGACGTTGGCGCCGCCCTTGAGCGTGCTAAACGGATACGACTGTTCAATCGCTTCCGGTGACAGCGCGTCGTCGGCCATGATTTCTCCGTCGACGATCAGGCTGGGATCGGCAAAGTGCAGCAACTCTACGGCTTTGCGCACCTTGGTGCAGATGGGGTGGTCGACACTGCCAAAGCTCGAAAACGAGAGCATGGCCACCCGGGGTTGAACGTCGAAGCGGCGCGCGAGGTGCGCGGTGCACAAAGCAATTTCAACCAGGTCTTCGGCGGTCGGTTCGATGTTGACACTTGTGTCGGCCAGGAACAGCACATCGCCTTTGCGCGTGATCAGGGCATAGCAGCCGGAGACCCGGTGCAGGCCTTCGCGCATGCGCACGATTTGCAGGGCGGGACGAATGGTATCGGAGAAATGTTGGCTGACGCCCGCGACCAGCGCGTCCGCATCTCCCATGTGCACCATCATCGAACCGAACACGTTGTGGTCGGGGATGAGAGCGCGTGCCTCGCTCAGGGTTACGCCTCGGCGCTGCCGCAGGCGGAATAGTTCCTGAATGTAGAACTCGCGCAGTTCCGAAACCGCCGGATCGACAATCTTTATGCCTTCAAGGCTCAGGCCCAATTCTTTAGCTCGAGCTTGAACTACGGCGACATTGCCCAGAAGGATAGGTTTGGCAACCTTGTCCTCAACCAGAGAATGGCAGGCACGGAGGATCTTCTCGTTCTCGCCTTCAGGGAAGACAACCTGCTTGGGGTTGGCCTGCGCCTTGTGGATCATGGTGCGTGAGACTTCGTGAGCCTTGCCCAGCCTGTTCTCCAATTGGTCGCGATAAGTGGCCAGGTCGACGGGTTCCTGGGCCACACCGGTGCGCATCGCAGCCTCGGCCACGGCGGAGGCCTCCCACACCAGCACGCGCGGATCGAACAGCGTGGGAATCAGGTAGTCGCGGCCGAAGCTCAGCCTCTCCACGCCGTAAGCGCGGCAAACTGAATCCGGCACGTCTTCTTTGGCCAGCGCCGCGAGAGCTCGAGTAGCCGCCAGCTTCATCTCTTCGTTGATGGCGGTGGCGCGCACGTCCAACGCGCCGCGGAAAATGAAAGGAAATCCGAGCACGTTGTTGACCTGATTGGGATAGTCGGAACGCCCAGTGGCCATGATGATGTCGCTGCGGCAGGCCTTCGCATCTTCGTAAGTGATCTCGGGATCGGGGTTGGCCATGGCGAACACAATCGGATTCGGGGCCATCGAGCGAACCATGTCCTGAGTGACGGCGCCTTTCACCGATAGTCCGACAAAAACATCCGCACCCTTCATGGCATCGGCCAGGGTGCGCCGGTCTGTTGGCTGGGCAAAGCGCTCCTTGTACGGATTCATGCCTTCGGTGCGGCCCTTGAACACCACACCTTTCGTGTCGCAAAAAAGAATATTCTCGTGCTTCACGCCCAACCGCTCATAGTGTTCGGCGGTAGCCACTCCAGCGGCGCCCGCGCCGTTGAAGACCACACGAATGCTGGCGATATCTTTGCCCACAATCTCCACCGCATTCAGCAGCGCGGCTCCAGTGATGATCGCAGTGCCATGCTGGTCATCGTGGAAAACCGGAATCTTCATGGTCTTGCGCAGGGTCTCCTCGATGTAGAAGCACTCCGGCGCTTTGATGTCCTCCAGATTGATGCCGCCGAAGGTGAGTTCGAGAAGCTGGCAGACTTTGATGATCTCATCCGGGTCGTGCGTGTTGATTTCGATGTCGAAGACATTCACATCGGCGAAGCGCTTGAACAGCACCGCCTTCCCTTCCATGACCGGCTTGCCCGCCAGCGCTCCGATGTCGCCCAGGCCCAGGACCGCGCTGCCGTTGGTTACGACTGCAACCAGGTTGCCGCGTCCCGTGTACTTGAAAGCGTCGTGCGGATTCTTGTTGATTGCGAGACAAGGCTCGGCCACGCCCGGCGTGTAGGCCAGGCTGAGATCGCGCTGCGTCCGGCAAGGCTTGGTGGGGGTGACTTCAATCTTCCCCGGGCGAGGGTTGCTGTGGTAATCCAGAGCTTGTTGCTTGGTAATCATTGCTTCCTCCCTAATCTTTTCCTGGCACGCTACTGCTCATGCCGGCAGCGCTAAAAGCCGAGCGCGCAGAAGATTCCCCTATTCTTTCGGGCTCCGGCGCCATACGGGTACATTCGGGTTCCACTTGTGGACGTCTTGGTTGAAGTCCCGAACCTGCGGCTGTCCCGCGGCGACTCCAGTGAGTTCGCCCGACTGAGTGCGCAAAAGTTCCGCGACGTAACCTTCAACCTGATGGCGAATCTTGGGGTCGTTCAACGCTGCCAACAGTTGAGGCTTGTCGACGTGCGTAAAACCACCGCACAGCGGACACTTCACTAAATCGTCATTCACCATTTGCCGCCCCCTGGAAGGATTGAGCGATTTTCGGGCTGATCTGCACCGCGCTCCCTGGTCTTCATTACAACCCCGGCAAGTATGGCAGGCAGTGATAAGCGTCTCGACGGTAAGTGACGGAGATCACAACGGGAATTCACATGGGATGCTGGGGCGATGTCGAAAGCGAGTGCGCACACCCTCACCATTGCCCGTTCGTCAGATAGTCGTGAATCGACTTGGCGGCGCGGCGGCCGGCGCCCATGGCAAGAATGACGGTGGCAGCTCCAGTCACGATATCTCCGCCAGCGAACACACCTGGGCGCGTGGTGCGCTGAGTTTCGGAATCGGCTTGGATGTAGCCGCGTTTGTCCGTGCCCAGGCCCGGCGTGGTGCTTTGCACGATGGGGTTCGCGGTAGTGCCGATCGCCATAACGGCCACGGATAGCGGCAAATCGAACTCCGAACCTTTGATGGGCACAGGCCTGCGGCGCCCGGAGGAATCCGGCTCGCCCAGCTCCATGCGCACGCAGCGCGCCGCGGTGAGCCAGCCTTTGCCATCGGAAAGAAACTCAACTGGCGCGGTCAGCATCTGGAAATCGATGCCCTCTTGCCGGGCGTGATGAACTTCCTCGGCTCGCGCCGGCATTTCCGCGTCGCTGCGGCGGTAGATTACATAGGCTTTGCGCGCACCCAAGCGCAACGCCGAGCGGATCGCATCCAGAGCAGTATTGCCGCCTCCGATCACCGCGACATCTTTGCCGTGCAGGTCGATCATGGGCTCATCGTAGGTGGGGAATTTGTAGGCCTTCATCAGGTTGATGCGGGTGAGAAACTCGTTGGCCGAGTAGACGCCGTTGAAATGTTCGCCCGGAATGCCCATGAACTGCGGCAGTCCAGCGCCTGTGCCGATGTAGACCGCGTCGAATCCTTCTTCGTGAATGAGTTCGTCGATCGTCACCGTGCGGCCGACGACCACATCCGTCTCGAATTCAACTCCCATCTCGCGCATGTAGTCGAGCTGCTCGCGAATGATCTGCTTGGGCAGGCGAAACTCGGGGATGCCATAGACCAGCACTCCTCCCAGTTCATGCAGCGCTTCGAACACGCGCACCTTGTGGCCCTTCTGAATCAGGTCACCGGCCACCGTCAGGCCTGACGGCCCACTGCCCACGACCGCGACCCTCTTCCCCGTCGGCTGCACATTGGGAAGCACATGCGTGCCCATGCGCTGCTCGTAATCGGCGACAAAGCGCTCCAGGTAGCCGATGCCGAGCGGCTTCACTTTCTTCGATAGCAGGCACTTGCCCTCGCAATGATCTTCCTGCGGACAGACTCTTCCCGTGACGGCAGGCAGGACATTGTCTTCGCGAATCTTCGCCGCCGCGCCCAGGAAATCGCCGGCCACGATCAGTTCCACGAACTCTTTCACCTTCACGCCCACCGGGCAGTTATCCGTGCAGGTGGGCTTGGCGCACTCCAGGCAGCGCAACGCTTCCTGCCGCGCCAGTTCGGGACTGTAGCCGAGATTCACCTCTTGGAAATTCTTGTTCCGCTCATCGGCGGGCTGCTCGGGCATCAATTGCCGTGGAACCTTGATCCGCTCCTTCATCGAAAGCGGGTTGAGAGTGTTTTTCGCGGTCGGGCTCACCTCTTGCCTCCTGGCGCAATCGCGCACGGTTCCTGAATTTCGTGAACCTCAACTTCGCCAACCCCGGCTTGGTGAGCCGCGGCTTTCTCCGCCGTCAGGCGCTGGTAATCGGCCAGCGACCGTTGCTCGGCGTCGCGGTACATCGAGTTGCGCTGCACCAACACTTCAAAGTTCACTTTGTGCGCATCGAACTCAGGTCCATCGACGCAGGCGAATTCGCTCTTGCCATCGATCGGTACACGGCAGCCGCCGCACATTCCGGTGCCATCAATCATGATCGGGTTCAGGCTGACCACGGTTCGAATGTTCTCTTTGCGCGTGAGTTCCGCCACGGCCCTCATCATCACGACCGGTCCGATGGCCAGCACGAGGTCGATGCGGGTGCCGTTCTGGATGAGTTGGCGAAGTTTGTCGGTGACGAAGCCCTTGTCCGCGTAGCTGCCGTCGTCAGTAGTAATCAGGAGGGCGTCGCTCACCGCGCGCAGCTCCTGCTCGAGAATCACCAGTTCTTTGTTGCGCGCACCGATGATCGAGATCACACGGTTGCCCGCCCGTTTGAACGCCGCTGCCGAGGGATAGGCCATGGCCGTACCGACTCCTCCACCCACGACCACGACGGTGCCGAACTTCTCGATCTCGGAAGGCTTTCCCAGCGGACCGACCACGTCGAGAATGTGGTCGCCGGTGTTCAGCGAATTCAGCAAATGGGTGGTCTTCCCGGCCGACTGCACCACAATGCTGATGGTGCCGGCTGCCGGGTCGGAGTTCTCGATGGTCACAGGAATGCGCTCGCCTTCCTCGTAAATGCGCAAAATCACAAACTGGCCAGGCTTCTGTTTGCGGGCAATGCGGGGAGCTTCGAGAACGAAGCGTTTGATACCGGGGGCGATGAATTCTGCGTGAATGATATTGAACACGTGCGCTCCGCTAGCGAATTACAGTTCGATTGTGGGGGGAAGTGGCCGGCAGCGGCAGTGATGGAGATCACAAGCGTTTGTGAGCCAATAACGGGTGGGTTACTTCCGGAATCTAGTCGCACGAACGCTTCCCAGAGTCTTGCGCGCTTTTGGGATAGATCAGTTCTACGCGCGCACGGTCAGGACCGGGCAGATGGCTTGCGCCACGACCCGATGCACGGTCGTCCAAGGCAGGTGGGTTGCGGTGTCGGCGGGACGCGCTCCCAGCACAATCAGATCGGCGTCGCGGTCCGCTGCCGTATTCAAGATGCACTGCCATGCGGACCCGAACTCGATGACGGCCTCCGGCACATAGGCCAGCGCCGCGTCCTTAGGGAGCAGTCCCTGTAATTGCCGGATACCATCTTCAATCAGCCCCAAACGGGCGTCCAGGACCGCGTAGTCTTCAACCACATGCATCAGCGTCAGACGCGCTTCAAATTGCCCGGCGAGCCCAATCGCAACTGGGGCAACCGTTAACGAGGAGGGAGTAAAGTTCGTGGCATAGACTATGCGCCGCAGTTCCAGTTCGGCGGGCGCCAGTTCTCTGCCCTCGCCGTGAAATTCGGGCAGCTTGGCCCGCCCGCGGACTTTTGGTCCGACGGTTAGAACGGGACAGGGTGCGTGCCGCAGAATATCCTCGGCCACAGAGCCGAGCAGCAGCCTTCCCAGTCCGGTGCGGCCATGAGTTCCGACCACGATCAGATCGATCCCATTCTCCGCGACGATGCCGCTCAAGTTCGTCCAAACCTGCCCATGGCGCACGGAGCTGCGGTTCGGAATTCCCCCCAAGCGAGCCGTGATGCGCTGGATCTTCTCCTGAGCGTCGGCACGCGCATCCTCGTAAAGAGTGCCCACACTCACGTAGTCGACACCGCCGGTCATGAGCAGCAAATTAGCATCGGAGAGGACGTGGGCAACGTGCAGCGTACCGCCGAAGCGGCGGCAGATGGCGGTCGCGTAGGGGAGCGCCGATTCCGATGTGGGTGAGAAGTCCGTGGCAAACAGCACATTCTTTACGGAGATCGCGGCGGATCTCTTGGTTTCGGGTGTGTCTTGCTTTTGGTCTGCGACGGTCATACGACACCTCCGCACCTGGATCCAAGGTCACACTTCGAAGCGATTTCGGCTATGTCCAATGTCACTCCGTCCTGTGACCCTGATCACGCCATCGACTCGATCGTGCTTGATCCGTGCGGGCTGCATGCTCTCGACTGTCGTCGGGAACAACTGAAGATAAATCAAGCAGATGTGGAATCCGGTTGTGACTCCGGGCACAATCGCGCAAGAAGGTCCAGAAGTTCAGAGGTCCAAGTAGGCTCGGATGGAAGTTAGATCTTCGGTCGCACGCACCCGAAAGCCCAGGCGCCTCATGATGGCCTGCATGGCTATGTTGTCCGGCAACATCTCCGCAGACACCTGGCTCAACTTTTCATCCCGGGCGACTTCGACCACGCGGCGGAGCAGTTCGTTCCCCAGACCAAGTTTCTGATACTGATCGGAAACCAGCACCGCAACTTCCGCTTCATTTCTACCGTGCAGTTTACTCATGCGCCCGACCGCTATAATCCGGCGCTCTCCGGTCGCTGGATCGATGGTTTCGGCGACCAGCGCCATCTCACGATCGTAATCACCGAAGCAGATTTTCAACAATCGCTCGTGCGCTATGCGCCTACTGAGGCTTAGAGAGCAGAAGTAGCGCAGGTAGACGCTGCGGTCGGAGAGCGTCTCGTGGAGCTTAACTATGAGCGGCTCGTCCTCGGGGCGGATCGGACGGATGGTCACCTGATTTCCATCCTTCATCGTCCAGGGCGAGACATATTGCAGAGGATAGGGGCGGATGGCGGGCTTGGGCAACTGATCGAGTGTCACCGCCGGACCGTGCAGCACGATTCTGGCATCGAGCGCCAACAATCGCTCCGGTGAGGCCAGCAAGGGATTGATGTCAATTTCCGCAATCCACGGCTGTTCGAGGACGAGCTGACTGAAGCGCACTAACAGCTGCTCCAGTGCGGCCATATCGACCGGCTTGCGCCCGCGGACTCCTTTGAGCGCGGTGAAGATGCGAGTCTGCTCCATCATTCGTTGCGCCAGCGTCGTATTCAGTGGCGGAAGCGCCAGGGCGCGGTCGCGATACACTTCAACTAGTTGACCACCCGAGCCAAACAAGATTACCGGACCAAACTGCGGATCGATGCTGCTGCCGAGGATCAATTCGTAGCCATCCAGCTTCACCATGGGCTGCACGGTGACGCCTGAAAACTGATCCGCGCCGGCTTTCTCACCTACCGAAGCCTGGATGAAGCGATAGGCAGTGCGGACGGCAGCTTCATCCTGCAAGTTCAGTTGGACTCCGCCAACGTCCGTTTTGTGCGTAATGGTCTCGGAAAAGACCTTCAGCACAACCGGAAAACCAATTTCCGCAGCAACTCCGACCGCCTCGTCTGCGCTGGCCGCGGCGCGCGTCTCCACCGTGGGGATGCCGTAAAGCGACAACAGCTGCTTCGATTCAAGCTCGGTGAGCAGAACCCGGCCGTGCCCCCGCACATTCTGAATGATTTGGTCGACCTGGCTGCGGGATGCGCTCTCCAGTTCAGAGTACTGCGTGAGTGTGGGAGTCTCGTACAGCCCGCGCAGGTTGTAGGTGTATCGCCACATGTAAGTAAAGGCCCGCGCCGCGGTATCGGGATAGGGAAACGTAGGAATGCCCGCCGAATTCAGGGCAGCTTCGCCGCCGGCAATGCTGTTTCCTCCCATCCAACTGGCAAGCACAGGTTTGCCATATTCTTTAGCGTAAGGCTTCAAGCGGTCGGCAATCTGCGAAGGGTCGGTCATCCCCTGCGGGGCAAGGATGACCAGCAGCCCATCGCTGTTGGGATCCTGGGAAGCAATTTCGAGGGCATGGGCGTAGCGCTCGGGATCGGCATCGCCGAGAATGTCAATCGGATTGTTGTGACTCCAGTGCGCGGGAAGAAACTCGTTCAGGCGGTTCAGAGTGTCTGGAGAGAGCTCGGCCAGTTCCCCGCCGTTGGCAACCAGCGCGTCGGTGGCCAGCACTCCCGGGCCGCCAGCATTGGTAAGGATGGTAAGTCGTGGACCTTTGGGGCGAGGTTGCCGGCCGAGCACTTCCGCCATATAGAACAGATCCGCAATGTTGTGGACCCGCAAAACTCCCGAGCGGCGGAACGCCGCTTCCAAAACTTCGTCGCTGCCAGTGAGCGCCCCGGTGTGTGAGGCCGCGGCGCGGGATGCCGCTTCCGAGCGGCCGGCCTTGATTACAATGATCGGCTTGGTGAGGGCGACTTCGCGAGCGGCAGATACGAACGACCGCGCATCTCCCACCGACTCCATGTAAAGCAGAATGCTCTTGGTGTGGGGATCGTCGCCGAAGTAGTAAATCAAGTCGCCCCAGCTAACGTCCAGCATCGAGCCGGTAGAAACGATGGCGCTGAAACTCACTTCCTCGCGGTGGCTCCAGTCGAGGATCGCGCTCAAAAGAGCTCCACTCTGACTCAGGAATGCGACGCTTCCCGCTGGCGGCGCGTCTTTTGCGAAGGTGGCATTCAACCCGATCGACGGGTTCATGATCCCCAGGCAGTTTGGGCCAATCAAGCGCAGGGAACCGCGGCGCAACTGTTCTTGAATTTGTTTTTCGAGCGCATCGCCTTGCGTGCCGCGCTCTTTGAATCCGGCGGAAATCACCACCGCGGATTTGGCGCCCGCATCCACGCACTCGCCAATAATCTGCGGAACCGTCACTGCGGGAGTGGCAATTACCGCCAAGTCCACCGGTCGGGAGATGTCACGAATGTTCTTATAAGCCTTAAGCCCCAGCACTTCCTCATGCTTCGCGTTAACCGCATACACTTTGCCTTGAAAGCGGCCCTGCAGAAGATTCTCAAGAACAGTTCGGCCTACGGTGTGGGCACGATCGGTGGCGCCGATCACGGCCACCGAGTTGGGAGCGAACATGGCATCCAAGCCGTACTTGCCGGGTGCCGCGTGTTGCGTTTCCTCCTGCAGTTGTTCCATCGAAACATCCTCGGTTGAACTCAGAAAGCTCCGCTCGCTCAACCCTGCCGCGGAACTCGCTACGTTGAGGATAGACTATCGGCGAATGTTTCGTATTTTCTTGAAGACTCAACCGCTGCGGGCACATCAAAACCGCTTCGCGGGGGACGGGCGGATACAGGGAATGCGTTAGGCAACGGGCACGGCGACCGCCACCACTGATTCGAATATCTGCTTGATGGCCAGCGCGCGCGACACCAGGCACAGACCCTTGGCCCTGTTTAAGAGCTTGATGGCCCGTGCCTGTTCCGCTTCTTGAGGAATCATCAGGTGCGCGCGAACCAGCACTTCGCCGAAGGTGTAGCCGGTCTCGGTCTTGCTGATGGCGCCTTCCACTTCCACCTGCAGGTCGATGTACTCAAATTTTGAATGTTCTGCGAGTGTCCGAAACGTAATGGTGTAGCAACTGGCGATGGCGCTTAGCAATAAGTCTTCCGGCGTCCATCTGCCCTCCAATCCGCCGAAGGCAGGCGGCGAGGTGAAGTGGATCGCACTGTGCGCGGAACTGGATTCTGCAATGCCGGCCCGGCCGGAGGTCCACCACGCGACTACTCGAAACCGATGTGCTTCTTCCACGCGCTATATCCTCCCTGCGTTTGCCTAAAGTCCATGAGGATCAGGACCTCAGTTAGAAAGTTGGAAGTTTACGGTGATTGTGGTTTCCACCTCCACCGGTTCGCCATTCAGCAGGAATGGCCGGTAGCGAAACTGTTGGACGGCCTTGATCGCAGCCGGCACCAGCATGGGATGTCCGCTTACCAACACCAGGTTCTGGATTTCTCCGGTTTTGGAGATAATCGCGTTGAGCACTACCTGGCCCTGGATGCGGGCCGCCTTTGCAATCGCCGGGTATTCGGGTTCGATCTTCTGAATTAATCTGCCTTGCGTTACACCCTGTGAAATCCGGACGCGCTTGGGGGCTGCAGGGGTTGCCAATCTTGGTACGGCGTTGAGGCTCGAAGTGGAACTGATGATTCCACCGATCACGCCACCCAACTGTCCACCGGGGATTCCACCTGGAACTCCTCCGAGGACTCCTCCAGTAGACAATGCCGGGGGCGGCGCCTCGTCTTCTTGAATCATCTGCACCCTCTGAGGAATCCTGCCGGGGGTACGCAAATGCCCATCCAGCAACTCACTTTCTACCCGCGCCGTCACCTTCGCGGCTTCGGCCGCGGCGGGGGGCGGTGGAGGAGGTGGAGGAGGCGGAGCCACCAGAAACGACAACAATTGCTGCTTGGGCAGAGTCTGGGTAAACATTAACGGCACGATAAGCAACATTCCCAGCAGCGAGCATTGAATGACGAATGAGAAAATAGTCGCGAGGCTTCGGCGACGACGCTGCAGGCCGCCGGTTTCGAGCAAAACGTCTGCAAAGATCGTCTCTGCCGGTGCCGGCCGGGGTACCGGCATCACTTGGGCCGGACGCCACTCCTCGACTGGCTTCTTGACTCCCGGTTTTCTGACCTCGGTTGCGGTGCTCATGGAAACCTCCATTCTGCACAGCTCCCATATATCGCGTGCATAGTTATTCTGCTCGCTGGGGGCGGCTGAAACCATGCTTGACATCACGGGTTTTCGTGATTCTGATCACGGGGACAGTGATACAATCGACTGTGAAAGCGGTGTCAATGCGCGCTCCCTACGGGCTGAATATCCTCGACAACTGCCTCACCTGTCCCATAAGGGAGGAGCATCTATTCTGCAATCTGCCGGTGCCCGCCGTGCAGAAGCTGAATGAGATGAAGTCCACCGCGATTTACCCAAAATCCGCGGTGCTGTTTATCGAGGGCCAGCAGCCACGCGGGGTTTTTGTGCTTTGTGCGGGGAAAGTGAAGCTCTCGACATCGTCCTCCGAGGGCAAGACGATTATCACGAAAATCTCGGAACCGGGGGATGTTCTCGGACTCAACGCCACCATTTCCAATCGGCCTTACGAAGTGACCGCCGAGATGATTGAGCCGGGACAGGCGAATTTTATTTCCCGCGATGCCTTGCTGCAGTTCATGCGTGAATATGGAGAGGTAGCGGTCCGAGTCGCGGAGCAGTTGAGCCGCAATTACTACACCGCGTATGAAGAGATCCGTACGCTGGGACTCTCCACCTCCCCTTCCGAAAAATTCGCGAAGTTACTGCTGGGATGGTGCAATACGACGAGCAACGGTGATCCTTTGCAGGTGAAGTTGACGCTCACGCATGAGGAAATCGCCGAAATGATCGGCACGACTCGTGAAACCGTAAGCCGGTTGTTCTCTGAGTTCAAGAAACGGCAGTTGGTTCAGCTAAAGGGCGCCACTCTGGTCATCCGCAACAAAGCTGCGCTGCAAAAGATGGTTAACTCCTGACCACCATCACCGACTTCGGCTATTCCCTCCTTAGTTGCTAAAGTCACTCACTGTCAAAACCGGACACTTGGCGTGGCATATAACCTCATGGGTGAGCGCCCACGGCATATGCGCGGCCACACGTGGAACGGAGGTTCGATTCGCACCCATGACGATCAAGTCGACTCTCTCCCTCGCCGCCAAGTCCAGAATCCCTTCCGGCAGGAAATCCATCCCCGCTACGTATTCTGGCTCCGCCGTCAGCCTGGTGTTGGGTGGGAGCAGTTCCCTTAACTTCTTCGCGCTCTCGTCTCGCACCGTCCGCTGCCACTTCGTAAATGCCTCAGCACCATATGCCGACGGGCCGTAGGCTGCCGGACCCAGATCCGGGCTCGGCATAGGTAGCACCATGTGCAAGAGGACGAGCTTCGCCTGATAGTCCTCTGCCAGAGATAAGGCGTAAGGGAAGGCCTGGTTGGAAGCAGACCCGAAGTCGGTTGCGAAAAGAATCCGCTTGAACTCAATCATTCCGGGTCCGGCGGTTGTCACTTTCGGTCCAATGGTGAGCACCGGGCAAGCGGCCAAGCGTAAGATCTCTTCCGCAGCCGATCCGAGTGCAAGCTTCTTCAGTCCGCCCCGCCCGCGGGTGCCGAGCACCATCAGATCAACTTTCTCCCGTTGAATCACAGAAGCCAGAACATCCCATACCGGCCCCGATTCAAGGACTAGATGATAGTTGAGGTCATTCATCCGAGCGTCCTCACCAACCCGCATCATCTGCTGCTCCGCTTCAAGCAGGCGGCGGTTGAGTTCCCGGGGCAGTGGTTCCAGCGGCACTGGCTCACGCCGCTCCGGGGGAATTGCATGCACTACAGAGAGTGCTGAGCCATATCGGCGCGCGATGGCAACCGCAAAGGCGAGCGCTCGCTGGGATACCTCCGAGAAATCGGTGGCAATCAATAACTGCTTGAATGCAACACTCTGCTTCTGATCTTGCACCTGTGCAACCGTTGACATAAACGCCTCCTTCGCGGGTCAATCGGGATACGCAGCTAGGACATCTTTTTGAGCGCCCCCACCGCAGCACTCCGACTTCGCTGCTGTTCTTGCTTTTCAGAAAGGTCTTGCAGAGGAACGACTAAGACTCCGGCCGAGTGAGAAACGAGGGTCATCCGGCTCGAACATTCGCCACAGAGCCAGAAGTGCTCGAGGACAGGTGTGTCGAGTACACCGGCTCCTTCTACTGCAGCCGCTCCGACGGCCAAGTGGAAAAGTCTGCCTTCACGCAAATACCGGAATGTGGTCGAGCAGGAGGGATTCGCACACTTCGAGACCATAGCCGCCTCCAAGGTTGCATGTCCCAGGTTTCGGAGCAATCGCCTTGGACCATGCAATTGGCCCACGTGCCCAGTAACGACGCTACTATTTGATCCCGGAACATGAAGTGATCCCGATCACGGCTGACGGTGATTTCGCCACAGGATGGCAGCGGCGTCCCCGCCCGAGCAATCGAACCAAAAATAAAATCGGGGAAGATGTCGATGTGACCTATATCACAATCAGATGTGCCTCCTGTCATAGCTGGAACCGTGGCCTAAGGTCGAAGATTCAAGTAGTTAAGGAGGGGCGTCGATGCTGCTCGCATACAGACTTCTCCGCTTGGTTGAAACCCACTCTGATGCCCTGGCGACCGCGCTTCTTGAGAAAACGCACAACTCGCCCCGGCTTCCCGACTACAACAACGTACCTCCTGAAGAACTCAAGCAACGGGTCTACGAAATCTATCGGCACCTGGCAGACTGGCTGCTGGGGAAAGGCGAGTCGGATGTCGAAGAGCGCTATCTGGAGATCGGCGCAAAGCGGGCCCGGCAGGGCGTGCCGCTCAGTCAACTTATCTGGGCGATCATTTTGACCAAGAAAAATCTCTGGGACTTCTTGAAGAAAGAGGCGGTTCTGGAGCTGCCGGTAGAAATCGCCGGCGAACTCGAGGTAGAGGAGCTGTTAGATCAGTTTTTCGATCACGCCATTTTTTATGCGGCCGTCGGTTATGAGCGTTGGGTCGTTTCCGATGGGTCGGAGCCTGTGGGGAAGGTGAGCACCGTTCGATAGTGGGGGAGAAAGAATGTCCTGGGAATCCGATTACAAGAAGAAACTGCGCACCGCGGATGAGGCTCTAGGTTGCGTGCGGTCCGGCATGCGGGTCTACATTCAGCCGGGTTGTGCCGAGCCTGAGACTTTGGTAGAGGCACTGATGCGCCGTGGTCCGTTCGTGGAAGACGTGGAGATCGTTCACATGATGACCATGGGAGCGGCTCCCTACGTAGCGCCGGAAATGGCAGGGCACTTCCGGCATAACGCAATGTTCATCGGCAGCAATGTGCGCGAGGCCATCAACGATGGCCGCGCCGATTACACGCCGATTTACCTGAGTGAGATTGAAGGGCTTTTCGAGAGCGGCGCCATGCCGATCGATGTGGCCCTGCTGGAACTTTCTCCTCCGGATTCGCACGGCTTCTGCAGCTTCGGCGTGGGCGTGGATACGTCGCTCACCGCGGCGAAATGCGCCCGCTACGTGGTTGCACAAATCAACGATCAGATGCCGCGCACCTACGGAGACAGCTTCATCCATGTGACTGAACTGGATGCCATTGTGGATTCTTCCCGGCCGCTCTGCGCCATCAAGCATCCGGCAATTACCGACATGCACAAGGCCATCGCCCGCAACGTCGCTGGCTTGATTGAAGACGGGTCCGTGCTGCAAACCGGCATTGGGGGAATCCCGGATGCTGTGCTGCCGTTTCTCATGGATCGCAAGGATCTTGCGGTGCACAGTGAATTGGTTTCCGACGGAGTGATTCCGTTGATCGAGGCCGGCGTGCTTACGGGTGCGCGCAAGAACTTCAAACCGCGGAAAATCATTCTGGGATTTGCCCTGGGCACGAAACGGTTATTCAACTTTGTAGACAACAATCCTATCTTCGAGTTCCATCCCACTGCCTATACCAACGATCCCGGACTGATTGCCCGAAACGACAACATGGTGGCGATCAACTCCGCGCTGCAGGTCGATCTCACCGGGCAGGTCTGCTCCGATTCGATCGGAAACCAGTTCTACAGCGGCATTGGCGGGCAAGTGGACTTCCTCCGCGGGTCTTCGCGCTCCAAGGGTGGCAAGGCGATTATCGCCATTTCGTCGACCGCAAAGAGCGGCACGATCTCGCGGATCGTGCCCATGCTGAACCCCGGCGCGGGAGTGGTTACATCGCGCGGGCTAATCCGTTACGTGGTGACCGAATACGGAGTTGCGTATCTGCACGGCAAGACCATTCGCGAACGGGCTCAGGCGTTGATCGACATTTCACATCCCAAGTTTCGGGAAGAACTTTATCAATTTTGCGAGAAAACTAAGTGGCTGCAGCGGCCTCTGGCTGCCGAGACGGTGTAACGAGGTGAAGCATGGCAGGGCAAGCGCGCGGTAAGGTCACGGTCGATGTCGAGGAGTGCAAGGGATGCGGGCTGTGTGTGGAGTCTTGTCCGCCCAAGTGCCTGGAACTGCTGCCGGAGTTGAATGCGTACGGAGCTCATCCGGCGCACTACACCGGAGAAGATTGCACTGGTTGTGGAATCTGCTTCTACTGCTGCCCGGAGCCGGGCGCGATTACGGTCTACCGCATAAAAGCTAAAGCCAAGGCGTTGGCCACGGCGCCAGCGCAGGCGCAGGAGCAGGAGCGAGGAGGCGAGCATGCGGCAACTTTGTAAGGGCAACGTCGCGGTCGTCAAGGGAGCGATTCTCGCCGGGTGCCGTGCCTACTACGGATACCCGATTACTCCAGCCAGCGAAATCGCCGAGTCGGCCGCGCTCTACTTCCCGCAAGTCGGCGGAACGTTTCTGCAAGCGGAGAGCGAAGTTGCCGCCATCAACATGGTCTACGGCGCAGCGGCGGCCGGCGTCCGCGTCATGACCGGATCCTCGGGACCCGGCATCAGCCTGATGCAGGAAGGCATGTCCTATCTGGCTGGCGCGGAGCTGCCCTGCGTGATCGTGGATGTAATGCGCGGCGGACCGGGACTGGGCAATATTGCGCCGGAACAAAGCGACTATTTCGCCATGGTGAAGGGCGGCGGCCACGGCAACTATCGCAACCTCGTGCTGGCTCCCGCGTCGGTGCAGGAGATGGCAGAACTCACCATGCTGGCGTTCGAACTCGCCGACAAATACCGCAATCCGGCGGTGGTGCTGGCAGACGGTTTCATTGGGCAGATGATGGAACCACTGGATCTCGAGGATCGTGAGATGCAAGCGCCGGAAAAACTTTGGGCTGTGAAGGGCACGCCTGAGACGAGGGCCAACCTGGTTAGTTCCATTTATCTCGAAACCGATGAATTGGAAGAGCACCAGCGCAGATTAGAAGCCAAGTACATCCGCGCGCAGCAAACCGAGCCGCGCTACGAACTCTGCCGCACTGAGGACGCCGACGTGCTCCTGGTTGGCTACGGCATTGTCTCCCGAGTATTGCTTTCCACGGTCGAGGCGCTGCGCAAAGAAGGCGTGAAAGCGGGGCTGTTCCGTCCCATCACCTTGTGGCCCTATCCTTCGAAGGCTCTGGCGAAAGCGGCAGAGAAAGTGGAGAAGGTCATCGTCGTCGAATTGAGCAACGGGCAGATGGTGGAAGACGTGCGCCTCACAGTAAACGGAAAAGTTCCGGTGGAGTTCTACGGCCGTGTAGGCGGCAATGTGCCTTCGGTCGCAGAGCTGCAACAACAGGTGTTGACACGCATGGCGGTCGCGGTCTGAAAAGGACAACGAAAAATGGCAAGCGAAAGCGTGATCGGCGTGATGGATCCCGAAGTTAAGTCCGAGGTTAAGTCCGAAGTCAAGCCCGAAGCCAAACCCGACGTGGATCCCACCGTTAACAACGACGGATATGAATCGATCCACTCCAAGTCGCCGGTGTTCTTTGACCTGTACGAGCGCAAGTCCGAACTGCAGCACCAGACCCACTACTGTCCCGGCTGCGGCCACGGAGTGGCGCACAAGCTGATTGCCGAAGCTCTGCAGGAGCTGGGACTGCAGGATCAGACGATCTTCGTGAGTCCGGTGGGCTGCTCGGTATTTGCTTACTACTATTTTGACGTGGGCAATGTGCAGGTCGCGCACGGCCGCGCGCCAGCTTCGGCCACGGCAATCAAACGATCCTGCCCCGGCAAGATCGTCATCTCCTATCAAGGCGACGGCGACCTCGCGGCAATCGGCACCGCCGAGATCGTGCATGCCGCCAACCGAGGGGAAAAGATCACCGTCTTTTTCGTAAACAACGGAATCTACGGCATGACCGGCGGACAGATGGCGCCCACCACGCTGGTCGGGCAGAAAAGCACAACGTCTCCGTGGGGCCGGCGGCCGGCAAACGAAGGCTTCCCGTTGCACATGGCGGAACTGCTCGCCACGCTGGAAGCTCCCGCATACATCGAACGCGTGGCTCTCTCCGACAACAAGAACATCATGAAGGCGCGGCGGGCGATCCGCAAGGCGCTCGAGATTCAGCGTGACGGCGCGGGCTTCTCGTTCGTCGAAATCCTGTCACCGTGTCCCACCATTTGGGGCAAAGATCCGGTGCAAGCGCGGCGCTGGGTCCTCGATAAGATGATGCCAATTTTTCCGTTGAATGTTTTCCGCGATCACCGGCCGGAAATTCCTGCGGGCAAAGAACCGCCGCAACGTTCAGTAGCGGACGTGCTTGAGATCACTCCGAAAGCGGTGGGGCACGATGCTTCCAAACCGAAACACGCCCATCACTTCAAAGACGTCAAGATCAAGATTGCGGGGTTCGGAGGACAAGGCGTCCTGCTGTTGGGACAACTTCTCATCGAAATGGGGCTACGGGAAGCGCTGGAAGTGAGCTGGCTTCCGTCCTACGGACCGGAGATGCGTTCGGGCAGCGCCCACTGCCATGTGTGCTTGTCGAAGGAACGGATCGGCTCTCCGCTGGTCTCACACCCCGATGTGCTGGTGGCCATGAATGAGTACTCCCTGCGGAAGTTTGCCCACGAGGTGGTGAGCGGCGGACTCATCCTTTACAACGGCGCCAGCCTTCCCGTCGACTTTTCCGCGCCGGGACTGCAACTGGTGGCGATTCCAGCTGCCGAGATCGCCGATAAACTCGGCTCGACGAAAGCCTCCAACATCGTGATGATGGGCGCGCTCCTGGAAGAGACTGAATGTCTGTCTTCCGGAACCGCCTTGAGCGTGCTCGAAGACAAAGTGAAAAAACTCGATCTGCTGGAAATTGACCGGAAGGCGCTCTCCGCAGGACGCCTGTTTATCGATGACCAAGCTCACGTTGGCGCGCTCAGTCAGCCAGATGGATTCGCTTAACAGAGAAAGAAAGGCCTGCAATGTCAACCGCGTGGACTGCACGTTACGCCCTGCGCACGAAAGGCATCACCAGTTCTCAAATTCGCGACCTGTTGAAGATTACCCAACGGCCGGGAATGATTTCTTTTGCCGGCGGCCTGCCCGCTCCCGACGTGTTCCCTATCCAGCGCTTTGAGGAAGCCTGCCACAAAGTGCTGAGCCAACAGGCGGCTTCCGCCTTGCAGTACGGAGCCACCGAAGGTTACGAGCCTCTGCGCGAACTGATTGCCAACAACATGGCACGCTACGGGATCAAGGCGAAAGCTGAGAATGTCTTGATCACTTCCGGCTCGCAGCAAGCGCTTGACCTGATCGGCAAACTTTTTATCAATGCGGGAGACCGCGTGCTGGTGGAGGCTCCGACTTATCTGGGCGCGCTGCAGGCATTCAACGTGTATGGCGCGGAATATTTGTCCGTTCCCGTCGACGACGACGGCCTGCGCACGGAATTGGTGGAGAGGCCTCTGCGTTCCGGTCCCAAGTTCATGTACATCCTGCCCAACTTTCAGAATCCGGCCGGGACGACTCTGTCGGAGGGTCGCCGCCATCAACTGGTGCTGCTGGCGGATAAGTATGGCATCCCGATTGTCGAAGACGATCCCTATGGCCAGTTGCGTTATGAAGGCGAACATCTCCCGCCACTGGTCGTGCTCGACCGGGAGAATCTGCGTCGCGACAATGGCTATTCGATCGGCAACGTCATTTACCTGAGTACCTTCTCGAAGACGCTGGCTCCGGGCCTCCGTCTGGGATGGATCGTCGCTCCTCCTGAGATCATCAGCAAGCTGGCGCAACTCAAGCAGGGCGCCGATCTGCACACGTCGACCTTCACGCAGTTCGTGGCCTACGAAGTTGCGCGCGATGGATTTCTTGACCAACACGTGAAGCTGATTCGTCAGGTTTATCGCGAACGCCGCGATGTAATGCTTCAGTCTTTGAGGGAGTTCTTTCCGCCCACAGTCACCTGGACTTATCCTCAGGGCGGCCTCTTCCTGTGGGTCACCCTGCCCGCAGGATTGGACATGCAGGCGATTTTCCAGTCTGCGGTCGAGCACAATGTAGTGTTCGTGCCGGGCGACTCCTTCTATGCCAACGATGTTCGGGGAAACGATGGCCGCGAAGGCAGCCGCCACATGCGCCTGAACTTTTCCAACGCCTCTCCGGAGCAAATACGCGAAGGCATCGGCCGTTTGGCCACGGCCGTGAAAAGCCACGCACCCGCTATGTCGCTGCGATCAGAGTTGCCGGTAGAAGTGTAGAAGCACTGCCCGGCGCTCGCCAATGTCTGCCTGGCACGTATTCGATGGGTATGGCCAAGTAGATCCAACGCCAAGGTTGGGCCGGGGCTGTGGGTCCGTGCTCGACGACACTTAAGTGAAATCCGTGAGACGTCATTCATGAGGGGGCAGCATCGACTGCCCCCCTTAAGTTCTTCCGGAGGTTGCTCTACTCCAGCACGAAAATATTCTTGCCCGCGCACATCTCTTTCAGCACCTTCGGCCAAACCGTAACGCTGACTTCTCCAAGATGCGCTTTGCGGAGCAAGAGCATCAACGTTCTCGACTGCCCGATTCCGCCGCCGATCGAGAGCGGAATGTCGTTGTTCAGAATCGCCTGGTGATACGGCAATCGCATAAAGTCCAACTGCTTGGCCAGCGTAAGCTGCTTCTTCAACGTCTCCGCCGTAACCCGAATCCCCATCGACGTCAATTCGTGACGCCGCTTGGTTACCGAGTTCCACACCAGGATGTCGCCGTTCAGGCCGTGCGTGTCTTTGCCGGTCTGATCGTGAGTGTCGGTGACCCAATCGTCGTAATCGGCGGCTCGCATCTCGTGCGGATATCCATCCTTCAATGGCCAGCCGATGCCCACAATGAAGACCGCCGGATACTTTTGCAGAACCGCAGTCTCCCGCTGTTTGCGTGGCAGGTCGGGATACATATCCAGAATCTCTTCGGCATGCAAGAAGATCAACTCCTCCGGCAGATCGGGATAGCGGTAGTCCTTCAACTGCGGAAACAGAGATTGCGCGAACTTTTCCGCTCCCACAATCACTTTCCAGATCTTGCGAACAATCGTCTTCAAAAACTCAAGGTTGCGCTGCTCGCTGGTAATGACGCGCTCCCAATCCCATTGATCCACATAGGCGGAGTGGTCGTGGTCCAGGAAATAATCCTTGCGAACCGCGCGCATATCGGTACAGATTCCTTCACCCACCTTGCAATCGAATTGCTTGAGTGCGACCCGTTTCCACTTGGTCGCGGCCTGCACCACCTGCGCGTCGATGGGGTGCAGGTTGCGATCATTCGAGATATGGAACTGCACCGGCGTGCGCGATCCATCGCGATCCAGCATATCGTTGACTCCGCTTTCCACATCGACGATGAGCGGCACCTCGACCATCATCAGGCTAAGTTCCTTGCACAGGTTATCTTCGATATAACGCTTCACCTGGAAGATGGCCTGCTGCGTCTCTTTCGGGCTGAGCAGCGATCGATAACCGAGTGGCAGAACCTTTTCCAACTCTTTGTAGTCGCCGATTCCCGGTCCCGCCAGGTCGGCCTTCTTATCTTTATTCGAATCCAGCACAAGCGTGCTCATGAAATTTCTCCTTTGCAAACGGGTTGCTGTGCCGACGAAGCGCCGACACGCGGTCTATCAAAGCTGTGGATCTGAAGTTGCGGATCAAGGCAGGGGCAGAGCCAGAGGTCACGGGATAGGAGGCGCGAGCATCGGGCAGATGCGAGTGTGGGATGCTCCCAGGCCGCCGCGATGACCCGCAGAAGTCCGGTGAGGCCAAATGCGGCCGTCGCGAGCAAAACGATCATGAGCACCGGCAGTTTCACCTCGCTCGTTGTCAGTGTGCCCCCAGGTTGCGTGAAATGCTGTGACCGTAGTCACCTGCTGAGGTGACCCTGTAATCCAGGCAGGCTTTCGAGCCGTTTGCTCCCCCCCCGGGGGTCACGGCTTAGGGTGACGTGGATCACTGCGCCTGTCCCCTCCAAAGCTGAAACTCACCACTAGGCAACGGCAAAGTTGCTGAGTTCTCTTACATACAGCTCTGAAAGGTATGTATCGGTGTTTACTTTCGCAACGAACGCACGCATGCCACAACAACTGCTGCTTTCATCAAGTTGCAAAACTCTACAAGGAGACGAAGACGAAATCATGAAGACCACTAAGCTGGTGATGCTTGTAATGACAATCGCGGTAGGCCTGTTCATCCTGATCCCGAATCTGTCATGGGCCGCCGATGACGGAGCCAGTATCTATAAAGCAAAATGCGCAGCCTGCCACGGAGCCGATGCAGCGGGCAAGCCCGCGGCCAAGATTCCGAGCCTGATTTCGGACGAAGCCAAGAAGACGTCGGATGACGGCGTGGCCAAGGCCGTTGCGGATACGGCGAAGCACCCGGCCACGGTAAAGAGTCTGCCCCCGGACCAGGTGAAAATGGTCGTGTCGTACATTCGCAGCCTACAGAAGTAGTCGTAGCGATTGGCTGTTCCTTTTTGTGCACCCGGCGTTCTGGCCAAGATGCTGACGCCGGCAAAGAAGCGTGAGGGATATGAGGAAGTCCGGCTCAATTCGGCGGACGGAACCAACAAATTGCCGATTCGCTGCCAGCCGGCAATCTCTTCCCTTATTCGCTTTGCCAGATGGAACAGCCCGCCGGGCCCAGGAGGCTCACCACTTCGGGCCCGGCCCTTTTTCCCGGCCGGCACGCCAAAACCATGCTGCAGACTTCCTAGTCTGGTTCAGTCATCCTACGCACTCTTACTTAATTTCTCTGCCACGGAAGGCGAGCTGGGAAGCAACGAGGAGCGATTCCCATGAGTAAGGCCCTGTTGTACGACGCAACCATGTGCATCGGTTGCAAACAATGTGAAGGTGCGTGCGCGCAGCAGAACAAGCTGCCCTACGACGATAAGGTGGCAGCGGAGTCGGTGCAGTCGGAGCATAAATACACCGTCGTCATGACCAAGGACGACAAATTCATGCGCCGCCTGTGCATGCACTGCGAGCATCCGGCCTGCGCGTCGGTTTGTCCCGTAGGCGCCTTTCATAAGACAAAGGAAGGTCCAGTCGTGTACGACGTCTGGAAGTGCATTGGCTGCCGGTACTGCATGGTCGCTTGCGCGTTTGCCCAGCCAAAGTACGAATGGGGTTCGCTGAATCCGCGCGTCCGGAAATGCGTTATGTGTCCCGATCGCGTGGTTGCCGGCAAGCAGACGGCATGCGCCGAGATCTGCCCCACCGGCGCCACTAAGTTCGGCGATCGCGACGATCTCATCAAGGAAGCGCAGGGTCGTATCCGTGACAATCCATCCAATTATCAGCCTCGTATCTATGGGCTTCACGAAGTTGGCGGAACCTGCGTCCTCATCCTCTCCAGCATGAACGTTGAAGACTACGGTTATCCAGCCTCCGCGAAAATCGGCGACACTCCTATGCCGGAATACACCGGTCGAGTGATGGAAAAGATTCCAGACTTCATTCCCGTGTGGTCGCTGGTATTAGGCGGCATTTATTGGATTTCGCACCGCCGCGAAGAAGTAGCCGAAGCTGAGGCTGAAGAAAAGAAGAACGGGAGTGCGCGATGAAGATCAAGTTGACCTTCTGGAAAGTTGTATTCCTCGTGATCATGGCCATGGGCCTCTATTCCACGTTTGTTCGCTACTTCCATGGTTTGGGCGCGGTTTCAAACATGAATGACCAGTTTCCCTGGGGCCTATGGATCGGCTTCGATTGCCTGTGCGGCGTCATGCTGGCGGCCGGCGGTTTCTGCATTGTGGGAGCGGTCTACCTGTTCAACGTCGAGCGGCTGCACAGTGTGGTGCGCCCCGCGGTGTTGACGGCGTTCCTGGGCTATCTGCTCTTCATCGTCGGGCTATTATTCGACCTCGGCCGTCCCTGGTACATCTGGCATCAGCTCATCTACATGAACCCGCACTCGGTTATGTTCGAGGTCGGCATGTGCGTGATGGCTTACACCACCGTGCTCTTCTTCGAATTTCTTCCCAATGTGCTGGAGCGCTTCCACCTGACAACTCCAATCAAGTGGATCAAAAGGGTCTACCCGGTGCTCATCATCCTGGGCATCCTGCTCTCCACTCTCCACCAGAGTTCGCTCGGATCACTCTATCTGATTATGCCGAGCAAGCTGCATCCGTTCTGGTATACGCCTGCGCTCCCGTTCCTCTTCTTCGGATCGGCGATTGCGGTTGGTCTGGCAATGACCATCTTCGAGTCCACGCAGAGCGCGAAAGCCTTTGGCCGTCACCTGGAACTGCCGGTTCTGGTTAACCTCGGCGGCGCCCTGCTGGTGGCGCTCTGGGTTAACGCTCTACTGCGCTTCGAAGATTACTTCCATCGCGGGCTGCTGGGACAAATTATCAAACCCAGCTATGAAGCGTACTTTCTGTGGCTCGAACTGACGCTGGCATTCTTGATTCCAATCACCATGCTCAGCTTCAAGAAGGTCCGGCTCTCCCCCAACGGCTTGTATCTGGCTTCCATCTTTACTGTCCTGGGATTTATTACCAACCGCCTTAACGTGAGCCTCACCGGCTTTGAAACTTACGTCGGGCATCACTACGTGCCGAAGTGGACGGAGTTCTCGGTGACCCTGATGATCATCGCGATGGGGTTTGCCCTGTTCGGGGTGGCTGTGAAGTACCTGCCTATTTTTCCTGAAGAAGAACACGCAGTGCAGCGGCACCTCCGACCCGAAGCCGGATCTGTGGTTTCTACACCGGTATTAGGCCATGCGGGAGACTGATCCAATTCGCGACGATTTGGGATGGAAGCGTCTCACTCACAGTATCAGTGCGAAGTTGATCGGGTCTCTGTTGACCATCATGGTCGTGATCTTTGCCCTCCTGGGATACCTGAATATCCGATTGCATCGGCAGCACCTGGAAGCGGCCACGCTGGCCAGTGCCGAACGGGTCAGCGATGTAATCAAGCGCAGCACCACCTACTACATGCTGCGCAATGATCGCGAGGGACTCTATCACTCGATTCAAACCATGGCGGACGAGCCCGGCATGATCAAGGTGCGCATCCTTGACCCGGAGGGGCGCATCAGCTACTCCACCGATCCAGCGGAAGTCAGTCACGTTCTCGACAAGACGGCCGAGGCCTGCTATGGCTGTCACATTCAATCGCAGCCGCTGGCGCGTCTGAATCGTCCCGACCGTTTTCGTATTTATCGCAATAGCGGCGGACAGCGGGTGCTGGGAATTATCACTCCCATCGAAAATCAACCCGGCTGCTCGAACGCCGCCTGCCACGCGCATCCCGCAGACCAGCAAGTTCTGGGCGTGCTGGACACAAATCTTTCGCTGGCGAAAGCGGACGCGCAACTTGCGGTCAGCAGCACCCGCATGTTCTTTTACACGGCCGGGGCAATGCTGATTGTCGCGGTATTGAGCTGGTTATTCGTGTGGCGAGAGGTCGGCAAACCCATTAAGGAGCTCAAGAACGGCACGCAACATCTATCCGAGGGAGAGCTTGGCTACCAGATCGAGGTGCGATCCCAGGACGAAGTGGGAGATCTGGCGAAGTCGTTCAACGAAATGAGCCTGCAGTTGCGCGCGGCGAACGAAGAGATTGTTACCTGGGCCAAGACACTTGAAGATCGTGTGGATCAGAAGACTAAGGAACTCAGGAGCGCCCACGATCACATGCTGCACGTGGAGAAGATGGCTTCTCTAGGCAAGATGGCCGCGGTCGTGGCGCATGAGGTGAACAACCCACTCTCCGGAATTCTGACTTACTCCAAGTTGATTCGAAAGTGGGTAGCATCGGGCCAGACTGAGCATGAAAAGCGTGACGAGGCGATGCAATGTCTGGAACTCATCGCTACTGAGAGCCGGCGCTGCGGCGAGCTCATCAAGAACCTGCTCTCTCTTTCGCGAACCGCACCCATGAACGTGCAGTCTACCGACTTGCATGCTGTGATAGATCGTTGCCTGCTGTTGGTACGGCATCAACTGGAACTTGGCGCAATCGAACTGCAACTGAGGCTTGCGGAAGACCCGCCGCGCGTACCCTGCGATCCTGCGCAGATCGAACAGGTCCTCATCGCGCTGATCATGAATGCAATCGATGCCATGCCCCGCGGCGGGAATCTCTGGATAGAGACTCGATTGAGCAACGATGAGGCGGAGATCGAGATCACGGTGCGCGACGACGGAGCGGGTATTGCCCCCGACGTACTGCCGCACATCTTCGAACCTTTTCTCACGACAAAGGAAAGCGGACACGGAGTAGGTCTGGGCTTGGCGATCAGCCGCGGCATCGTGGAGCGGCATAACGGACGTATCGAAGTCGCATCGGAATTGGGCCGGGGTACGACTTTCACCATAACCTTGCCCAGTGAAGCAGCGAATGCTTCGCTGGCGAGCGTTGGCGACGGGAACACGACGATAAAGGCGAGGTGACGGAAGTGAGCACACAGGGAAAACTGCTGATCGTGGACGACGAACTGAGCGTGCGCGACTCGCTGGGCAAATGGTTTCATGAAGAAGGCTATGATGTGGCTACAGCGGAAAATGCCAGCGACGCCCTCACGCGCCTGGCGGAACAACGCTGGGATGCAGCTCTGGTCGATATCAAAATGCACGGCACCGACGGCATCGAACTGCAGCGCCGCATGCACGAAATCGATTCCGAGCTCATCGTCATCATGATGACGGGCTATGCCTCAGTCGAGACCGCGGTTGTGGCTTTGAAAAACGGCGCCTATGACTACGTGACCAAGCCGCTGGACCCGGACGAGATCGCGCACCTGGTCAAGAACGCGCTGGCGCATAAACGGACAGCTCAAGAGAACGTCCTCTTGCGCGAGACGGTTGCCGAAGTGGCGCGTCCGGGGGACATCGTGGGGCAAAGCGGCCCCATGCGCAAGATCTTCGATGCCATCGAGACCGTTGGGCCTACCGATGCCACGGTGCTGGTCACCGGGGAGAGTGGCACCGGCAAGGAACTGGTAGCGCGCGCGATTCACCATGCCAGTCCACGCAGATTTCATCCGCTGGTCGTCATTCACTGCGGCGCTCTGACTGAGACTCTCCTCGAAAGCGAACTCTTCGGACACGAGAAAGGCGCCTTCACCGGCGCGCAATACCGAAAGAAAGGCAAGTTCGAAATTGCCGAAGGCGGAACGGTTTTTCTGGACGAGATCGGCGATATTTCCCTAAAGACCCAGACCGATCTGCTGCGCGTGCTGCAGGAACGCGAAATCACCCGCGTGGGCGGCAACCAAACCATCAAGGTGGACTTCCGTTGCATCGCTGCTACTAACAAGGATCTGGAAAAATTGATTGAGGAAGGCAAGTTCCGTCCTGACCTATTCTACCGGCTCAACGTTTTCCGCATCGAGCTGCCGCCGCTGCGCGAACGCCGGGACGATATCCCTGTGCTCGTGGAACACTTTGTTCGCAAGTTCTCTCTGGCGATGAACAAGCGCATCACCCGGGTTTCTCCGGCGGCGATGAACCAACTGCAACAGCAAGCGTGGGTGGGAAACGTTCGCGAACTGGAGAACGCGGTGGAGCGAGCCATGGTCGTCGGCCAGGAGCCGGAGCTGCACGAAGGCGATTTCATCTTCAAGCCGCAAAACGCCTCCAATGGTTCGGGCAAGAAACTGGAGGAGATGGAGCGTGCCCACATCCTGCGCGTAGTGGAGGAGTGTGGAGGCAATCAGAGCCATGCCGCTGAGATACTCGACATTGACCGGGTTACTCTCTATCACAAGCTGAAGAAATACGGGTGGACGCGCACTCCGGTTGAGACGCATTGAGCTGGCCCGATGAAGCTACTGCAATTGCTGCCGATCGGGAATGTGGATGACGGGCTGTTGAAGGACATACGGCCGGCCGTCGAAGAAATTCTCTGTATTCCCTGCAAAGTGCTGCCAGTCCGTCTGGATCCGGAGTTCGCGTTCCATGGAGAGCGGCAGCAGTATCACTCGTCGGAAATTTTGCATCGCATGCAGAGTTTTCTCACCCCGGACTCCTGGCGGGTGCTGGGCGTAAGCGCCGTGGATCTGTACATTCCGATTCTTACTTTTGTTTTTGGCGAGGCCCAGATGGGAGGCCCCTGCGCGGTGGTCTCAGCGCACCGGCTGCGGCAGGAATTTTATGGTCTTCCGTCCGACCACGATCTGTTTCGCCAGCGCCTGATCAAAGAAGCGGTTCACGAAGTGGGACACACCCTAAACTTGACTCACTGCGAAGACTACCGGTGTGTGATGGCATCTTCCCACGCCGTGGAGTGGATCGACCTGAAGGAAAGCGCGTTGTGCACACCTTGCCGCGCCGCGACCGCACCTATGACGCAAGTTTCGTCGGCCCGGAACTACTGAAATCATGGAACCCGTCTCTTAGAGGCTGACCACACGCCTGCGGCACAGGGGCGAGTATCCGTTGGTACCCATGGGAACCGCGTCTGCACGCGCCCTGACCCCACGGCAGTGACCGCCGTCACTGCGGCTTGGTAGGGTCCGCCTCATGCTATAGGAGGATGCATCCGCAATGGTTAGAGGTGCGCGCTTGCTGGGACGTGTCAGGCAACCTTGCGCCGATTTTTCCCCGGAACCTTGCACCGATGCTCGGGACGGCAGGCAAGTATCTGGAAGTGCCGGCGCGCTACGTTCTTCCTCTCACATTCGTCGCCCTGGTAGTCACGTTTATTGTATGGCGGCTGCAGCGGATTGAATTGGAGCGAGTTTGCGAAGCCCTGAAGCAGGCTACAGAACTGAAACAGCAGGTGGAGCGGGAGCGTCATCAGGCGCAGGAAGAGATTTTTCGCCGCTTGTACGAAGATCGTGAGTTGAACAAGGAGAAGTTCCAGTTCCAGGCTCAGCTCGCTGAATACGAAAAATACTCCACGCTGGCGCAACTGGCTCTGGGCGCAGTACACGGGATTAACAATCCACTGCTCGGCATTCTTTCGCACCTGGAACTCGAATTGAAGAGCGCCAGCGATCCCGAGCAGCGCTGGGAAGTCGAACAATGCATTGCCGGCACGAAGCGTATTTCCGCGACGTTACGCGGACTGGTCAATTACGCCCGTCCGGGGCCACTGGTGTTGAGCAATCTGAACCTGCATCGTTTGGCGGCGGATACGCTCAACTTTCTCGAAGGCCAGCCGGCACTGCGCGGCAAGCGAGCGGAGAACCTGGTTCCCGAGGACTTGCCCCGCATCCTGGTGGATTCCAATCAGCTGTCGCAGGTGCTGATGAATCTGCTGATCAATGCGGCGGAAGCGACACCCGACGGCGGGCGTATCACCATTTCCGCCAGCAAGCTGGCTTCGGCGGAGAGCATCGAGATCCGCGTCAGCGACACCGGGTGCGGCATCCCGCCCGATATTTTGCCGCATGTGTTTGAGCCTTTCTTTACCACCAAGCACGGCAAAGGCACCGGCCTTGGCCTCAGCATTAGTGCGACCTATGTGCGAAGAAACCAGGGTGAGATTCGAATCGACAGTGTGGTAAACCGTGGGACCACCGTGACGATCAAGCTGCCCATTCGGCAGGAAGAATCACACCAAGTTAAGGAGCAATCTGAAATCGTGGTTTGAGAGTGTTGCATGAACCAGCCAGATACTGCCGCAGGAACGTTGACCAAAGAGCTGGGTTCAGGCTCGCGAGCGAATATGCCCTACTCCACCTTGATCATCGATGACGAAGAGCTCACGCTCCGTACCATCTCCCGTGGCTTGCGCCAGGAGGGATTTGAAGTATTTACCGCTCTCTCCGGCGAGGACGGCCTGAAACTGTTTCATGATGAGCAGCCGGATCTAATTTTGTTGGACATCGTCCTGCCCGGCATCGATGGGATCGAAGTGCTGCGCCAAATCAAAGAGGCGAAGCCGAACGCGATCGTAATCGTGATGAGCGCCTATCACCTTGTGGAGCGTGCGGTGGAAGCCATGAAAGTGGGCGCCTTCGACTATCTGGTCAAGCCCTTTCCACTGGACGACATGATGACCGTGCTGGAGCGCGCGGCCGAGGTGCTGGCTTTACGAGTTCGCGTGCGCGATTCGGTGGAATCGGAAAGGGGCCGCTACAACTTTGGACGCGTGGTCACGCAGAATCCCGCCACTATCAAGATGTTGGAGATGGCCCGCAAGGCCGCCGAAACCGACCGTACCACGATCATGATCCAGGGCGAGAGTGGCACGGGCAAAGGAGTGCTCGCCCGAGCGATTCACTATGCCAGCCCGCGCACGTCCATGCCATTGCTCGAGATCAATTGCGCTTCCCTTCCCGATGCGCTTTTGGAGAGCGAGCTCTTCGGCTACGAGCCGGGAGCATTCACTGACGCTCGCCGTCGCAAGGAGGGTCTGCTGGAGCGGGCCAGCGGCGGTACTGTGTTTCTGGATGAAATCGCCAACATGTCGGCCAGCGTACAAGCCAAGATGCTGCGGGTGCTTGAGGAAGGAACCTTCATGCGGCTGGGCGGGACCAGCACGATCAAAGTCAATATCCGGTTGATCGCGGCAACCAATGACGTACTACGAAACGCCATCAGCCAGGGGCGCTTTCGAGAAGACCTTTACTATCGCCTGAATGTGGTGCAGCTGTACATTCCGCCTCTGCGCGAGCGCAAAGAGGATATCGTGCCGCTCGCGCTTGAGATTGTGCAGCAGCTGAACCTCGAATTAAAAAAGAACTTTACCGGATTCAGTCTGGCCGCGGCCGACCTGCTGGAGCAGTATCCCTGGCCCGGCAACATCCGGGAATTGAGGAACGTGCTGGAGCGCACTATGATCCTCAACACGGAAGGCGAGATTGAGGCGGGCAATCTTCCGGAAGAGATTCGCGATCAAGAGGTCGAGAAGAAAGCCAGTGAAGCGTTCTCCACCGTCGACATTTCTCCGACGGGAGACCAGTTCCTGAGTCTGCGGGCGCTGGAAGATCACTACATTGAACAAGTCTTAGCTGCCACGGGCAATAATAAAACAGCGGCCGCCCGGATTCTCGGCATTCATCCCACTTCGCTACTGCGCCGGCTTAAAGCGAAGGCGTTGGACTAGGAAGGTAGTGGCTCAGCTGAAACACTACCTGAACCCCGCCTGCAGGCCTGCGAGCCGAACGAAACCTTCACTTCAAATGGTCCCCAAGTTTCCCCGCGCCTAGAGGATTGGTCATCGCTTCCACCTTTTCAAAGTCTGTCTTGCCATCGCCATCGGTATCGGGATTGTTTGCGCTGGTGTTAAAGAACCGGATCTCCTGCAGATCGGACAGGCCGTCTCCGTCAGAGTCGAGGGCATAGATGTTGAGCCCAGGGATAAAGTCATAATCCTCGATCTGCTGGAGGCACTGCTCTCGCGCGTTGGGCATCATCTTGCTGTTCTTGATGGACTCGCAGATCTTGGGATCGCCGATTAGATCAACCACTCCCAGCTTGCACTGCGTCTGTTGCATCTCCGTGTTCTCGGCAAAGAATGTCTTTTGCTCTGGCGGAACCAGGCTTCCAATGCGATCGCAGAGGCTGGCCTTCCGGCGAAGTTTGGCAAAACAGCTCCAATGAATGCTCTCGTTCATCCACTGGGATTGTTTGTCGCCCGGAATACTGTTCTCCTGGGAAAACTTGCAATGGAACTGCACGCCTGTGTATTTCTGCTCATGCGAGCTGTCGATCGGTTCAAGTACAGGGCGGGGATCTTCATAAGAAAAGGATTTCATCCGGTAGATCTTCCACTCCCCGCCGATTCTCTTGAACAAGAGCAGCTCATACTGCCGTTTCCTGATGGGTTTGTTGTTGGCGAGTCGGTACCCCTTCGGCACCTGGCTTGGATCCACTTTCAATTCGAGCACGTCTCCGCGGCCATATCCTTGAATAGCGAGGAGGCCTCTATCTCCAACGATCTTTTCATTCACTATCTCGGGAGACTCTGGCTGAGTTCTGACCAGCAGGTCGTACATTGCTTTCTGCTGCTTCTCGTCTTTCAATTCCTTCAGTGTTTCCAGTTGCTGCTTGGTGTCCTGATCGGACCAGAGTGCCTGTAACTTGTCTGCATCATGCGCTTCGGCGGCGGCAAGATATTGGTGATAGAAGGGGAACAGGACGCTCGCGTGCGAAGGCTCAGACTGCGCCAGCAGGTTTGGACCATTGGTGGCGAGGAATAGAATTAAGAGCAACGAGATCGAGATCGCCCCACGACTAGCCACATTTGGAAACTCTACGTCGGAAAGGCTGAGAGCCGCATCCGATCTCACCCGCCTAGGTGGAGAATTCCCAGCCCGCAGTAGATTAGAAAACATGCGCAAATGGTAGGACAGCCTGCGCGTTCCTCACAAGTTACCTCTGTACTGGCGAAACTGACTGTTTCCACGCCAATCGAAAAACCCCGGGCTGTTTCACCCGGGGCTTCGCGGACACTCTACCGCTTACGCATGCACGGGAGCATGGGAAACTACGCCCCGCTGCGGCAGCGAGTTCTTGGGCAGAATGTCCAAATAGATTACGGCGTAACGAAAAGCCACCGTGGCGGCAGTGATCGTCGCCAAAGAGGCGGCAAACTCGGTCCACTTCGGTGTGTAATACATCGCTGAGCTGGCCTGCAGACCGGTGATGGAGACGTTTAACCGGTTGGTCATAAAACCCATCACGATCACAGCGCAGGTCCAATACAAGTATTGCGGAGTCTTGCGTACCTTCTCCTTGCTCAAGAGCACAAGAGGTGCAATCACCAGCAATACGATCTCGAGCCAGAACAACTGCGTTTCCTCGCGCCGCCACATCCATAGATATTGCGTCGCGCCCCGGTTGATCAGATCGACAGCCCGGAATACACCGTAGATTGCCAGCAGGGGCGAAATCACGCGGCTCACGTCGCTCAGAATGCTGAAGTCCACTCGAACATTGAGCGAGCGTATGCAGAGGTAGATCGCCATGATGGTTACGGCTAAGCCGGCTGGAATCGCGGAAAGGTAAAACATCGTGGTGAGGTACGGTGTGTACCAGAGTGGATCCAGCTTGCCCTTGGTGATCAAGTAAAGTCCGCCGAGAAACGATTGGTGCATCGACGAGAGCAGTGTGCCGGCGAGCACCAGGGCGATTAGGATACTGTGGTGCCAGCGCAGATAAGCCTCGCGCAGCCCAGCCCAGGGCAGCTTTTCCAGCAGCGCCGGGGAAAATTCGAGCGCGAGCACCGTGGTGTAGAGCATGACGCACCACGATACTTCGAACAACACAGAGTGCCGGTTCCACATCACAATGGGGTGCCAGATTCTCCAAGGCAGCCCGAGCTCATACAACATGCCTACGCAAACGGTGCAATACCCCAGGAACGAAATGAGCACGGCGGTGCGGAGAATGGGCCGGTAGCGTTCAAGGCCTAGAATATATACTGCGGCCGCGATCGCAAACCCGCCAGCCGACAGTCCCACGCCGCACAGCGTCCCCAACCCAACCCACAGGCCCCAAGGCTGAGGGTCGGTAAGGTTGGTGGAGGCCTTTAATCCCAGTGCGAAGCGGGCGTACATCGAATAGATGCCGGCGGCGAAAATCAACGCCACAATGGTGCGCCAGAAGCTGATTCTTGGAAACGCTGTGGCAGACTTTGCCGTGGCAGTTTCTTGGGTGCCAGTCTTTTCAGTGGCAGTCATGGCCTATCTCCCTTCCTTTTCAGATTTCTCGCGGGCTTCGGCCAGAGCGACCTGGGTCCGGCGTTGCGTGATCCAATACAAGCCAGAGAGCAAAGCGCCACCGACCAGGATCACGGTAGGCCCGTCGCCCAATGCATTGGCGGTCAGTACCGGCATCGCCTGCTTGGGCGCAGCCACAAAGCCAAGCTTCTCGAAAGGCACATCGGAGATGAAGAACACCGACGTTCCGCCCGCTTCGTCGCTGCCGTAAATGTGCTTCACGTATTTCGAATCGTTGAAGATGCGGCGCTGCGCCTCGTCCAGAATTTCTTCGCGGCTGCCGGAGATCGAAGCCTGCACCGGACAAGCCTCCACGCAGGCAGGCAGTTGACCTTTCGCCTGGCGCGCAGCGCACATATCGCATTTCGTGACATAAGGAACCAGCTTCGTCCACTGGTAACGGGGCACGCTGAACGGACACGCCACCAGACAGTAGCGGCAACCGATGCATTTCGACCCGTCATAAGTGACCGGGCCAGCGGGGGTCTTCTTGAGCGCACCGACCAGGCACGCTGAGGCGCAGGCGGGATCCTCGCAATGCATGCACATACGCCGCACGAAGCGATCACCGTGCTCTTCCACGACCGTGAGCGCGGTGCTTGAGAGCTTGGCCTCAGTGTCCATGGGAAATCCGTGGATCTGTTTGCAAGCTTGCTCGCAACTCCGGCATCCGATGCACTTCGTGATATCGACCAGGATTGCTCTAGTGGTTTCCATGACTTCTATCCTTTCCGTGGCGGAGCCCGGTTACGACAACAAGAACTCTTTCACCACTCGTTGCCGCAACTCCGGAGCCAGCCGGGGAAGCAAACCGCTGACGGGATGTCCGCCATCCTGGGCCAGTGCCGGCGAGGATTCCGTTAAGATCGCATTCAAGCGAGTCACGTTGTTCTGCATCCAGGGCGCGACCATCGGGCCTTGGATCAGATTCCTCTGATTAACTTTGAGGTCTGGGGATTTCACCATTGCGATCCAGCCGTGCTCGTAGGGATCGCTCGTAACCAGACTCGGATTTTCCAGGGCATCGTTGTTGATCGCAGTGACTACGCCTTCAACGGGAGAAAGGAGATCGATGCTGGTGCCATTGCTGGTTAAAGTGATGAGCTTCTGCCCCTGACGAACCCAGCGGTTGGCCCCGCATACGTCAATGTGATCGATCTTCCCCATCAGATTGGTGACGAACGTATCCACCCCAACCCGCGCATCGTCGGAGTTCTCCTTCATTACCCAGGTGTGCCCGAGATGGAAGCAATAATCCTGCGGAATCTCAAACCCATACTCGCGCTTCACGCGCGGTGGTTGCGGTCTGGCCATAACTTCAGTTTCCAGAGCCGGTTGCGAATGCGGTTCGATGAAATATCTGACACTGATGACCAGCAGGAACATCAGCAGAACAAACAGGATTGACATAGACCCTCCTCTCGGGTTCGAGTGCGCCGCTGGGTCATCCGCGACTCTTTCGCGACGGCTTTCATCCTTAGTTAATGCACGTCAGGGGCAAATTTGGTTTGTGGAGGAATTTGTTGCAGGGCAAGGACTTAGACGAAGGGATCGGGTGGGAGACGATTCAAACCACTGCATTTTGCAGCGATCCAAAGCATCTTGCATGGGTTGCAATTTGCCCGACTTGACCCCGATGGCAATTGCCGTTCAGATTAGATCCGGCTCATCCGACTTCTCAGCGCAAGGTGGCGAGGAGTTTGGTCCGTCCGCGGCGGTGAAGACGACGAGATTACTCTGGCGAGTATTCTAATTGAAGTTCGGCGTCCGCAGCGCTGGCGGGCGCGGTCAACGCGATGGCTCCGTACTCCAGTCCTTTTTCGAAGGCCTTCAGGTTGAGATCAAGAAAGCTTGGCGGAACGGAGTCTGCCACTGCCTTGCGAACTGCGTCTGCCTCCAGCAGGTGGGTGACGGCGGTGAAGAACCCCACCATCACAGAGTTCAACACCATGCGCTTGCCCAGTTCTTCGGCAATGCGGGTGGCAGGAATGCTATAGACCTGGACTTCCTTCTTG
>Ga0116121_1000162_pt1 | contig 37886 bp, 26 predicted proteins | sample June2015DPH_13_1_FD_89725 | JGI IMG/M metagenome (GOLD analysis project Ga0116121, IMG submission 89725) | Peatland microbial communities from SPRUCE experiment site at the Marcell Experimental Forest, Minnesota, USA - June2015DPH_13_10 | ecosystem: Environmental > Terrestrial > Soil > Wetlands...
ATGGGCATGTTGCTGAGGATCAGCGTGGGCAATCCTTCGGAGGTGAATCCATTGACGGGATTCATCGTGATGCCGTAGCCGTGGGTGTAAATGAGCTTTTCGTTGATCCAGTTGCGGCTGCTTTCGGGAAGCTTCTCGACGCTCAACTCGCGCGCGGCGAGCATGACCTGACGCATCTGGCCGTCGATTTCATAGCGATCGATGTCGATATCGGGAAAATCGTAGTAAGTGCGGATTTCCTGAATCTGGCGCAGCGTGTCCTGCAGTGCGCGCCAATCCCAGAGGCGAATGTTTTGCAGGGTGGCCTGATTGTTGGCCGGGTCGGTTGCTCCGACGGTGGTCTCGGCGGGAAACTCGCGCTGCGTGACACGATCCAATCCGTAGGCCTGACGCGTCATCTCGATGTTGTGGGCGATGTAAGGGCGTTCGCGAACCAGTTCGTTTGGCTTGACGATGAAGTTGCCGACATACCAGGCGACCAGTTGAAGGCCGAGGTAACAAATCAGGCCGGGGGCGACGGCGATTGCCAGCCGGCTGACGCGAGGCGGCGATACGACGTTCACGAAGGCAATGAGGGCGCCCAAGACGAGCGCTGCACAGACGACGAGCAGGCCAGTCAGAGTGATATGGGCATCGGTATAATTCACGCCGCTGAAAATCGTATGCTCTTCGAACAGGGCCTCAAAGCGGCTGATGTAGACGCGCATCGCGACGAACAGCAGCATGAACGCGAACGCAATTGAGAATCCGCGCCAGGGTAGCGGAGTGGAACCGCGCCCTCCGCCGAATACGCGCGTGCTGCCGGTGATCAGAATAAAGAAAAAAGCGACCGCACAGGCGATCACCGCGAGCGTCAACAGCCATCCTGTAATGAATTGCCATACCGGAAGCGTGAAGAGGTAGAAGTGGAGCGACTTGCCGAAGATCGGGTCTCCGGCGGCGGCCGATTGCGGCGCATACCAGTAGAGGGCGAAGGTGGGCCATTCGGCGCTCATGCTCGCGCCGGTCAGGATGGCAATGATGAGCGCGATTACTTTAACGATCAGGCGCAGAATGCGCTCGACGGGAAGCTTTACCGGCTGGCCACCGATATGAATGATGCTGCCGCTTTGCAAGTCGGGCTCATAGGCCCGGCGGAGGGCAAGAAACCATCCATAGAGGATGAGAAATGTGGCAGCGGAAAAGGCCGCGAAAACTGTCCACTGAAGGCTCAGCGTTTTGAGAAAGACTTCTCCATAGCCAAGTGACTCGAACCATAGGCGTTCAATGTAATAGGAGAGCGCCGTGCGACTACCAAAGAGGATGAAGGCCAGGATGATGACGGGGATAAGGATTCGCCGACGCGGCGATCGTCCCCGTCCGTCGATAAGTTCGGGCATTATGTTTACCCTGCTTTCAGCAGTGAGTTAAGACTGAGGTTGTGAAGTAAAGGGCATTGTAACGCGTTAGGCGGCGGCACAAGAGCTGGCGGGAATAGACGGGGAAGTCCCTGCGGGAACGATGGCTACAAAGAGGGCCTGCGAACGTAAAAGGACGTGAAGAAATCGGGGGCCGTTTTCTCCACTGCCTTGACCGAGTTGCTTACGCGAGCCTAACATTACCGCCGACGGCACTTGAGCGTTTCGCATGATAGGCCAGACAGTCTCCCACTATCACATCATCGGAAAACTGGGTGGTGGGGGCATGGGCGTGGTCTATGAGGCGGAAGACACGCGGCTGGCGCGGCACGTTGCCCTGAAGTTTATCCCTCCTGAAATGGCGAAAGACCGCAAGGCCCTGGACCGCTTTGTGCGCGAGGCGCGGGCGGCTTCGCAGCTTAACCATCCTGGAATCTGCACTATCCATGACATTGAGGACCTGGACGGGCATCCCTTCATTGTCATGGAAAAGCTCGAAGGCACCAGCCTGAAGGACCTGATCCGGAGCAGGCGCGTAGGGGTCGACGAGATTCTTGACATTGGAATTCAGGTAGCCGACTCGCTGGCAGCGTCGCACGCCAAGGGGATCATCCATCGCGATATCAAGCCGGCGAATATTTTTGTGTCGCAGAACGGGCAGACGAAGATCCTCGACTTCGGGCTGGCGAAGATTGTGCACGATCCGAATTCGAGCGAAGCGCAACTGGAAGATTCCCTGACCGCGATGGGCGTGATCCCGGGGACGGCGGTTTATATGTCTCCGGAACAGGCGCGGGGCGAGGAGTTGGATGCGCGCAGCGATCTGTTTTCGCTGGGAGTGGTGCTGTACGAGATGGCGACGGGGAAGAAGCCGTTTGCCACGGGGCATGTGGTCACGACGCTCGATGCAGTGTTGAATCAGAAGCCAATTTCGCCACTGCAGCTAAACCCGGCACTTCCGGTGGATCTCGAGGGCATCATCGGGCGGGCGATGGAGAAAGAACGGGGCCATCGCTATCCGACGGCGCTGGCGATGAAAGGCGACTTGCAGTCGTTGCGGAAGGAAACCGAATCGGGCGTGACCCGGGCTCTGCGCCGGCCAGCCCTGCCGTATCGCATTGCGACGACCACGTTTCAGGCCACCACGAGATGGTCCACCTATATCTTGCTGGGCGTTTGCGCGGTGCTGCTGATGGTGCTGGTGACAGTGGGAGCGTGGTGGTACAGGCACCGGGGCGTGATCACTGGCGGCGCGCCCAAGAACACGATCGCGGTGCTGCCTTTGCAGAACATGAACGGCGACATCAGCGTGGAGTTTCTGCGCTTCGCGCTGGCCGATGAAATTGCGAACACACTAACGTACACGCGAACTCTGGATGTGCGACCTTCGGCGATGACGCGGAAGTTTGTGGGGAATGATGTCGATCCGGAAAAAGCGGGGCTCGAAGTGCACGTGGCCAACATCATCACGGGGCATTTCCTGAAGCAAGGCGACCACCTGCTGATTACGCTGGAGGCGATCCAGGTGGCGGGGAACCGGCTTTTGTGGCAGACCAACGTGACGGCTCCCGCGGACGATTTGATTGCACTGCAAGCACAGATGGGAGCGCAGATCCGGCAAGGGTTGCTGCCGGCGATGGGGGTGGCGGGAGGGTTCCTGGAGACGAGTACGCGGCCGAAAAATGCCGAGGCCTACGATCTCTATCTGCATAGCCTGGCGCTGCCGCACGATGCCCAGCCAAACAAAGATGCGATCGCGGTGCTGGAGCATGTGGTCGAGGTCGATCCGACGTATGCTCCGGCGTGGGAGCAACTGGGCGTGCGCTGCTACTACGACGCCGATTATTCGGATGGCGGCGAGGCGATGTTCCAGCGCTCGAACAAAGCCTGCGAAAAGGCAGTGGAACTGGATCCGAATCGAATTACAGCCGCCCGGCAGTTGATTGCCAACCGGGTTGAGCGCGGCGAACTGGGCAAGGCATATCAGGAGGCGGAGGCACTCGTCAAACGCCGCCCGGAGAGTGCCGAGGCACATTTTGCGATGGCGTATGTCTATCGCTACGCGGGGATGCTGGAGCAGGCGACCAGTGAATGCAATACGGCGCTGGCACTGGATCCGGGGAATTATGTATTCCGGTCATGTGCGTGGGCATTCATGGAGCTTGGGAAGACCGAGCGGGCGGCCGATTTTGTGCGCCTTGATGCCGGGTCGGAATGGGCCGCCTATGCCATGCCTTCGGTGTTGCTGCGGGAGGGAAAAGTTCAAGAAGCACGCGAGGCCGTAAAGAACATGCCGACCGCGCCGCGCTATCACCGCGATTTGCTGGAGTCTTGTCTGGGTTTGAGGCCGGCATCGGACCTTGATCGCATCGCGCAGGCTGCCGAAACCAATGTCCCAACCGATCCGGATGCAGAGACGTGGTATTACGAGGGCGCGCTGCTCGCATACTGCGGCAAGAAGCAGGCGGCTTTGCATATGCTGGAGAGCGCGGTCGAACAAAATTATTGCGCTTATTCGAACTTGCTTTCGGATCCGCTGCTGGCAAAACTTCGAACCGACCCGGCGTTCGACAAAGTGTTGACCGCGGCGGGTAAATGCCAGGAGGCGGTGCGGGCGGCCGCCAATGGGCCAGTCCAGTAGATGATGAAATTCTTCGGCTCACAATTTGTGATGCCGAACGTCTAACGACTTTTAAGCTGGTACAATCCCACGTTGTTCGCATTCGATTGCAACCTACAAAACACCTCCGTAAAGAATTTCCGACAGGAGCCTTCCTCATGATTTCGATCCGCAATTTTGCTGTGCTTGCCATTCTCGCGTGCGTTGTCGCGAGTGTTTTTCCGGCCTTTGCGCAGGAGACACAAGAAGGACGTTTGCTGCGCTTTCCCGACGTCTATAAGGACAAAGTCGCATTTTCCTACGGTGGCGATCTCTGGCTGGCGTCGAGTTCTGGAGGCGAGGCGCGCCGCATCACTTCATCTCCGGGGCGGGAGCTGTTTCCGAAATTCTCGCCGGACGGCAAATGGCTGGCATTTACAGGTCAATATGACGGCAACTTCAATGTGTATGTGATGCCCTCCGATGGCGGCCAGCCGAAGCAACTGACTTTTTACCAGGGTCAGGCGCAGCCGCTCAGCGACCGCATGGGCATTCTCAATCAGGTGATGGGATGGACGCCGGACGGCAAGAGCATCATCTTCCTTTCGCGGCGCGACGCGTCGAACGGCTGGACCAAGCGTCCATACACGGTGAGCGTGAATGGCGGACTGCCGCAGCCGATGTTCATGGATGAAGGCGGGCTGCTTTCTTATTCTCCGGATGGCGGGAAGATCGCGTACAACCGGATTTTCCGCAATTTCCGCCAGTGGAAACGCTACACAGGCGGCTTGGCGCAGGACATTACGGTTTACGACGTGAAGAGCAATGCTGTGGAACAGGTTGTGCCGCACACCGAATACACCGATACGTTTCCGATGTGGCACGGAAACACGATTTTCTTTACCTCGGATCGCGGACCGGAACATCACCTGAACATTTACAGCTACGACCTGGCCAGCAAACAGGTCGAGCAACTGACCAAGTTCGACGAGTTCGACGTGATGTGGCCGAGCCTTGGACCGGATTCGATTGTTTTTGAAAATGGCGGCTATCTTTATACGTTCGATCTTCAAACGAAACAACCGAAAAAGCTGACGATTTACGTGAACGGCGAGCGCGACCAGGCCATGAAGCGCTGGGTCGATGCGAGCCGTCACATCACCGATTTCGATATCGCGCCCGATGGAAAGCGCGCGGTATTTGCGGCGCGGGGAGAAGTTTTCACGGTTCCGGCAAAAGAAGGGAGCATCCGGAACCTGACGCATTCGCCGGGAGTGCGCGAGCAGAAAGTGGCCTGGTCGCCGGATGGAAAGAGGATCGCGTACGTTTCGGATCGCACGGGCGAAGACGAAATTTACATCGCTCCGCAGGATGGGATGGGCGCGGAGGAGCAGATCACGAGCGGTCATAAAGGGTTTTTGTTCGCGCCGGCATGGTCGCCCGACAGCTCGAAGATCGCGTGGGCGGACCAGACTCTGAGGCTCTGGTACGTCGATCTGAAGGCGAAACAGCCGGTGGAAGTGGATCGCGCAAAGTTCGGGGAAATCCAGAACTACAACTGGTCGCCCGACAGCCAGTGGCTCACTTACGACAAGCCGGAGGAAACAGGCTTTTCGATTGTTTATCTGTACCGTCTGGCGGACAAAAAGATCACAGCGGTTACGTCGAGCCTGAACAACAGCAACGCCCCGGTATTCGATCGGGATAAGCGCTACCTGTATTTCCTTTCGGATCGCGATTACAACGAGGTGTTGGGCAATTTCGATTTCGAATTCGCGAATCCCAAAACAACGCGGGTTTACATGATCACGCTGACGAAGGACGAGCCGTCGCCCTTTCCGGCGCTGAGCGATGAAGTAAAAGTGAAACCGGAAGAGCCGGCGGCGAGCGCGACCGGGCCGGATCAGAAGCCGGAAGGCAAGAAGAACAAGTCTCCGAAAAATCCTCCGTCCAATGGTAAAGAGCAGAAGAGCGACGAGAAGACGGCCGAGACCGAGACCAAGGAACCGCCGAAGGTTTTCAAGATTGACTTGGACGGCATTCAGGATCGGATCGTAGCGCTGGCCGTGCCGCCCGCCGTCATACGCTCGTACGATGCTTCGAAAGATGCGATCTACTATTCCACGGTTCCGGTGGCTGGGTTATCGGGGCCGCTGCCGGGCGAGAATCCCGCCATCCATGCCTTCGATCTGAAGGAACATAAGGACAAGGTGCTGATCGAGGGTGCGGACCGGTTCGCGCTTTCGTTTGACGGCTCGAAGCTGCTTTATCGTGCCGATGGCGGTGCGACCGGGATTATTGATGCCAAACCGCCGGATTCGCCGCACAAGATGGGGGATGGCGCGCTCAGCCTGAGCGGGATGCGGGCGCTGGTCGATCCGCCGGAAGAGTGGAAAGAAATTTTCAACGAAGTGTGGCGGCAGGAACGCGACTACTTTTTTGAAGCTGAGATGAACGGAGTGGACTGGCAGAAGATCCACGACAAGTATGCGCAGTTGTTGCCCGCGGTTGCTGACCGCTATTCGCTCACCTACATCATGGGCGAGATGATCGGCGAGCTTTCCAATTCGCATACCTACGTGGGCGGCGGAGAATTTCCGGAGCTGCAGCCTGTGAACGTCGGGTTGCTCGGAGCCGACTATGAGGTCGATGCGGCGACCGGAATGTACCGCTTCAAGAGAATCTTTGCCGGAGAGAATTGGGATGCGCATGTGCGTTCTCCTCTGACCGAGCCGGGAGTCACGGTAAAGGAAGGCGATTACCTGGTGGCGATCAATGGCCGAGCTCTGCGCGCTCCGCAAACTCCCGACGAACTGCTCGTCAATACGGCCAACGATGTGGTCACGCTCAGCGTTAATTCGAAACCGGCGGCTGAGGGCGCGCGCAAGGTGGTCGTCAAACCCATTGGCGATGAATTCAGCCTGCGCGAATACAACATGATTGAAGGCAACCGGAAGAAGGTGGATGCGGAGAGCGGCGGAAAGATTGGCTATGTCTATCTGCCGAACATGGGTGAAGAAGGACTGAACGAGTTCGTCAGGCAGTACTTTCCGCAGGTCCGCAAGGAAGGGATTATCTTCGATGTCCGCTACAACGGCGGCGGGTTCGTCGATCAACTGATCTTCGAGCGCTTGCGGCGTATCGTGACGGCCATGGGCACGTCGCGCAATTTCGGAAACAACACGGTTCCGGGGAATACTTTTTATGGCTACATGGCTTGCATTACGAATCACTATGCTGCTTCTGATGGAGATTTCTTCAGCTATTTCTTCAAGCAGTACAAGCTGGGGCCGCTCATTGGCGAGCGAACCTGGGGCGGAGTGCGCGGCATTCGCGGCGAAATGCCTTTGATGGATGGAGGGTATGTCACGCGGCCGGAGTTTTCGATTTATGGCATGGACAGCAAATGGCTGATCGAAAACCGGGGCGTGCAGCCGGATGTCGTCGTGGACAATCCTCCGGACCTGGTTGTGAAGGGTCAGGATCCGCAGCTTGAAAAAGCCGTGAATATGCTCATGGAGGAGATCAAGGCTCTTCCGAAGGTGCTGCCGGCGCGTCCGACGGACTTGCCGACGTATCCGGATGGACCGGGGATGTAAAGCAGGTCAGAGGTTCGAGGTCAGATTGCAGAGGTGAAATTCTCGCCGGTCACGGTGAGGGTTTCACCTTTTTTCGTTTCCTGGTTCGCAGTTCTTGGTTCTCAGGTGTCAGTTCTTAGGTGCAGCCACTAGCTCCCGCTACCTTCGTACGGATGGTCCGTCTGAGCGATCTTCCACACGTTTGGCGCAGTCCCCTCCTTCCGGTCCCTGGCGTGCTTCGGGGCATGAGTACCTCGGTAATTCATGAGCGCTCTCCAATGAAACCCAAAGAATGCTCCGACCGTGTGGAACTGTCCGTACGCCGCCGGGTCGCCCGGCACCTCTGTGTTGAACGTCAGCCGTTATTTTTCCGATTGAGAAGATGATCCGCCATGAATGACTGCGATGACATTGTGAAAGAGTTTCTGGTCGAGAGCCACGAGAACCTCGACCGGCTGGACCGCGACCTGGTCGCGCTCGAAAAGCAGCCCTCGGACCGGGAGATTCTGGCGAGCATCTTCCGCACGATCCACACGATCAAGGGAACCTCGGGATTTCTTGGCTTCGGGAAGTTGGAAGCCGTGACCCATGTGGGCGAAAGCCTGCTGGCGAAGCTGCGGGACGGGCAACTCGGTTTAAGTCCCGAGTTGACGACCGCGCTGCTGGCGATGGTCGATGCGGTCCGGCAGATGCTGGCCGCGATTGAGGCGGGTGGAAGCGAGGGCGAGCGGGACGACGGGGAACTGATTGCCACGTTGACTCGCTTGCTGGAACCGGCTGCGGCCGCGGCATCGGCAGCGCCGGAGACGACGGAGGCAAAGAGCGCGGCGTCTGGACCGGTCGCGACGGAGCAGCCGGCGGCGCAGGCATCACCGCTGCCGTCCGTAGCGGAACAAGATTCGCCTTCACGAGCTGCAGCTGCGCCGGTTCCGCCAGCGCCGGAAGCCGCCAACCTCGGAGACATCTTTATCCGCCGTGGCATGGCGACCGAGGGCGAAGTTTCGCGGGCGGTTGCCGAGCAGAGCACGGGAGACCCACGGCGGGTGGGCGAGATTCTCGTGGACCAGGGCGTGGTCAAGCCGCATGACGTGCTCGAAGCGCTCAATGCGCAGCAGACGCATGGGCAGGGCGTCAGCGAAAGCACGATCCGCGTGGATGTGGGTCTGCTCGACCAGCTCATGAATCTGGTGGGCGAGCTGGTGCTGGCGCGCAACCAGATTCTGCAATTCACCAAGACGACCGAAGAAGCCAGGATGGTGACGGCCGGGCAGAGGCTGAACCTGATCGCGAGCGAGTTGCAGGAAAGCGTCATGAAGACGCGCATGCAGCCGATCGGCAGCGTCTGGAGCCGCTTTCCGAGGACCGTGCGCGATGTGGCGCTGGCCTGCGGCAAGCAGGTGCGGATCGAGATGGAAGGGCAGGAGACCGAACTCGACAAAACGCTGATCGAGGCGATCAAGGATCCTTTGACGCATCTGGTGCGCAACGCGGTGGATCACGGGGTCGAACATCCGGAGGTGCGGGGCGCCGCGGGAAAGGATCCCGAGGGCGTGCTGTTGCTGCGCGCTTTTCACGAGGGCGGACAGGTCAACATCGAAATCAGCGACGACGGCGCCGGAATGAACCTGGAGAAAGTGGTGCAGAAGGCGGTGCAGAAAGGGCTGATCAGCGCGGACCGGGCGGCGCGGTTGAGCGAGCGCGAGGCCGCGAATCTGGCATTCCTGCCCGGGCTTTCGACGGCGGAAAAGGTTACGAACGTGAGCGGGCGCGGCGTCGGCATGGACGTGGTGAAAACCAATATCGAGCGCATCGGGGGAACGGTTGACCTGCAGTCGGTGCCGGGGAAGGGCACGACGGTCCGGGTAAAAATTCCGCTGACGCTGGCCATCGTACCGGCCCTGATTGTGACCAGCGGCGGCGACCGCTTTGCCATTCCGCAGGTGGCGCTGACCGAACTGGTGAGTCTGGATGCCACGGAGTCGAAGCGCGGCATTGAAACCGTACAGGGTGCGCCGGTTTACCGGCTGCGCGGGCGTCTGCTGCCGCTGGTGGACTTGAACGAGGAGCTGCATCTGGAAAAAAAGAAACACGGCGGACCGGTGAGCATTGTCGTGCTGCACGCGGAGGACCGGCAGTTCGGGCTGGTTGTGGATGAGATCAACGATACCGAAGAAATCGTGGTGAAGCCGCTGCACAAACAGCTCAAGAGCGTGAAGGTATTTTCCGGCGCCACCATTATGGGCGACGGAAGGGTCGCGCTCATCCTCGACGTGCTGGGCCTGGCGCAACGCGCCAATGTGATTGACGAAGCGCGTGCCCCGGCCGAATCGAAGCAGGATGCTTCGGCGCAGCCGTCGCTCGATAGACGCCAGACGCTGTTGCTGTTTCAGTTGGGCGCGGGCGGGCGGATGGCCATCCCGCTCTCCTCGGTGGCGCGCCTGGAGGAATTCAACCGCTCCTCGATCGAGCGGAGCGGCCGGCAGGAGGTGGTGCAGTATCGCGGGCGCATCCTGCCGCTGGTGCGGGTGGCGGAAGTAGTCGAGTCGGGCGCGGAGACCGCTTTTGAGAAGGTGTCCGTGAGCGACGCGCAGGCCCCGTTGCAGGTCATCGTATACACGCGCGCCGCGCAGAGCGTCGGGCTGGTGGTCGATCACATCCTGGACATCGTGGAAGAAACCCTGGTGGTGGAGCGGCCGGGCCGGCGTTCGGGCGTGCTGGGATCGGCATTGATCCAGCAGCGGGTGACCGACCTGCTGGATGTCGAAGGTGTGGTGCGGGCGGTCGAGCCCGGTTTCTTTGAACAGGCGAGCGGCGCGTGAAGGCGTGACGGTGGCGCGCGAGCCGCGTGGCGGGAGAGAAGTTGGCGGGAGAGAAGCGCATGGCAAATACGAAACAGTTCTGCACGTTTTATCTCGACCGCCATTTCTTCGGCGTGCCGGTCGATGAGGTGCAGGAAGTGATCCGCTACCTCGACATGACGCGGGTGCCGCTGGTGTCGGAGATGGTGCGCGGGCTGATCAACCTGCGCGGGCAGATTGTGACCGCCATTGACTTGCGGCGGCGGCTGGCGATAACAGACCGCGCGCCGGACCAGTTGCCGATGAATGTCGTGATTCGTACCGACGACGGCGCGGTGAGCCTGCTGGTGGATGAGATCGGCGACGTGCTCGAAGTGGAGCAGGAGGTGTTCGAGACGCCGCCGGAAACGATGCCGGCGCAGCAGAAAAAGATGGTCGACGGCGTCTACAAGCTCGACTCGCGCCTGCTGCTGGTTCTTAACACGGAGCGGGCCCTGGCCGTGCCGGGAAGCGAGAGGGAAGTTCCGCTCGGCCAGGTTTAGGTAGCAAATTTCGGGAAGGGAACAGCGGGGGAGGGACCGTGAAGGCCGGAGCTTCAAGGATCGACCATGGCGGGTCTTTCCATCCAGGCGCACCGGCAGCTGTATTTCGATACCGGCTTCGATGCCGGAGTCAGCCATTTTGCTCCGTGCAGTAGCGGACACCCCGGCGGGTTAGGAATTGATGCATCGGCGGAAATGACGGGTTAAGGCAGACATCCGGAGGACGATCAAATTTTTCCCGGTCAAACGACCGGACCTTACTAGGAGCAGAAAATGAAACTCACAATTGGCAGGAAACTTGGCGGTGGTTTCGGAATCGTCCTCGCTCTCATCGTCATCAGCACAGCGCTCAATTACTGGAAGACGGGCGATATTACCTCCAGTGTAAACGTCCTGGTCGGTCGCCGCGCTCCCACTTTGATCGCCATCACAAAGCTGAGCGGCGACTTGAACGATACCGGGAGCCGGACGCGGCAGGCCATCCTGACCGGTGGCGCGACCGGGCCGAAGGAAGAGGCCAAGCAGCATCTGGACGCTGACTGGGCCCTGATGGACAAAGATGTCGCCGAACTGGACAAGTACGCGCCCCAGTGGTCGCTTCAGGAAAATCGCGACCGGCTGGCGCAGCTGAAGCCAATGCTGGCCGAGTACCGAAAGCTGCAATACGGCACCGTCGAACGGGCGCGGGCCGGCAACGAAATGGTGCGAATGGGGAATGAGTACACGCAAACGGGCTCAGCTGCCCATAGGCAAATCCAAGGTGTGCTGGATGCGATGAACGATTCCTTTACGACGCTGGTGAGCCAGACGACCCAAGAGATCGAATCGTCGATCCGCACGATCGTTCTGGTGATGATTATCTCCGGAGTGGTGTCGCTCCTGTTGGGCATCGGCGTGACCCTGTTTGTGACTCGGAGTGTCGCCACCTCAGCCGCCGCCTCCCTTCGGTTTGCCAATGCCATCACGGCAGGAAATCTCACCCAGGAAGACCTGAAGGCCCAGGGACAGGACGAACTGGGCGAATTGGCCCGCGCGCTGAACAAGATGAAAGCCAGCTTGTGCGAGAAAGATACGGCGACCGCGCGCATGGTCGGTCTGGCGGAGAGGACTCCGGTCAACATCATGTTTGCCGACCGCGACTTCAAGATCCAGTACATGAACGATGCATCGACGCAGCAACTGCAGAAGGTGGAGCAGTACTTGCCGGTAAAGGCATCGCAGATGATCGGGCAGTGTATTGACATCTTTCACAAAGACCCCCAGCGGGTCCGGAGACTGATGAGCGAACCCCGGAATCTGCCCCACACGACGCTGATCTCGGTTGGCCCAGAGACGCTCGAGCTGGCCGTGGATGCCGTGTACGACAACCACAAGAACCTCATTGGCTACATCAATACGTGGCAGGTGGCGACCGACAAGCTCCGCCTCGAGGCCACCAACGCCGACTACGCCGGTCAGATCGCCGCCATCGCCAAATCGCAGGCGGTCATCGAGTTCAACCTCGATGGCACGGTAATCTCCGCCAACGACAACTTCCTCAAGACCCTGGGCTACTCCCTCGACGAAATCAAGGGCAAACATCACAGCATGTTTGTCGATCCCGTTTACCTGCAGAGCGCCGACTACCGGGAATTCTGGGCGAAGCTCAACCGCGGCGAGTACGTGGCCGGCGAGTTCAAGCGCATCGGCAGGGGCGGCAGGGAAGTCTGGATTCAGGCCTCCTACAACCCGATCGCCGATCGCGCCGGCAAATACTACAAGGTGGTCAAGTACGCCACCGACGTGACCGAGCGCAAGATGGTGGTCGACCAGGTCGCCGGCTACCTCGACCTGATCGGCAAGGGCGATATCCCGCAGAAGATCACGGCGCAGTACTCGGGCGACTTCGAGATGATGAAGAAGAGCCTCAATACCTGCATCGACAACATCAACACGCTGGTCGCGGACGCGGCCATGCTGGCGAAAGCCGCGGTCGAAGGCAAGCTCGCGACCCGCGCCAACGCCTCGAAACACGGCGGCGACTTCCGCAAGATCGTCGAAGGCGTGAACCAGACGCTCGACGCCGTCATCGGCCCCCTGAACGTGGCCGCCGAATGTGTCGACAAAATCAGCAAAGGCGATATTCCCCCCAAGATCACCGACAACTACAACGGCGATTTCAATACCATCAAGAACAACCTGAACGCCTGCATCGACGCGGTCAATTCTCTGGTCGGCGATGCCGTCATGCTGGCGCAGGCGGGGGTGGACGGGAAACTGTCGACGCGCGCGGATACGGCCCGGCACAAGGGCGATTACCGCAAGGTGGTCGAAGGCGTCAATGAAACGCTGGACGCGGTGATCGGCCCGCTGCATGACGTGGGAGCCGTCCTGGACAAACTTGCGGCCGGCGATCTTACGGTGCAGATGGCCGGACACTATGCGGGCGATTTCAAACAACTCTCGGAAGCGGTGAACACGGTGGCCGAGCACATGCACAGCGCGATCCGGAAAATCGGCGGCAGCACGGAGTCGCTGGTATCGGCCTCGCAGCAGCTCTCGGCTTCGAGCCAGCAGATTACAGCCAATTCCGAAGAGACGACGGCCCAGGCGAAGACGGTGGCTGAAGCCGGGACACTGGTCAACACAAATCTCCAGACGCTTTCCTCCGGCGCAGAGGAGATGAACACCACCATCGGCGAGATTGCCAAGAACGCGACCGAGGCGGCGCGGGTGGCGGCCGAGGCGGTGGCGGCCGCGCAATCGACCAACCAGACGGTGGGTAAACTGGGCGAGTCGAGCGCGGAGATTGGCAAGGTAGTCGAGGTCATCACTTCGATTGCGCAGCAGACCAACCTGCTGGCGCTGAATGCGACGATCGAGGCGGCGCGGGCGGGGGAAGCGGGCAAGGGTTTTGCCGTGGTCGCCAACGAAGTCAAGGAACTGGCGAAACAGACTGCCAAGGCGACCGAGGAGATCAAGGGGAAGATCACAGTCATTCAGGAAAACACGACGGGCGCGGTGAGCGCGATCGGCGGGATCCGGGAGGTCATCGACAAGATCAGCCGCATCTCGACGACCATTGCAACCGCGGTCGAGGAACAGAGCGCAACCACGGGCGAGATGTCACGCAACGTGTCCGAGGCAGCGCGGGGCGCGAGCACGATTGCCAGCAACATTGCCGGGGTCGCGCAGGCGGCGCAGGACACATCCTCCAATGTGGGCGAGGCGCAATCGGCCACGCAGCATCTGGCAAACATGGCTCACGAGCTGCGTGAACTGGTTGCCCGCTTCAAGGTAGCGGAAGCGGTGCCGGACGGTTCGGCTGTGGCCCCGGCGAATCGCCGTGCCGCGGCGGCGTCCCGCTGATCCACTGGCGTTGATCCGCCGGCGACCGGAGTCTGGCTCCGGGACATTGCCTGACTGAACTACCGAACGTGGGAAGGGAACCGTGTCACCAATCCGGGTATTGATCGTCGACGATTCGGCCGTGATTCGGCGCCAGTTGAGCGAAGTGCTGGGGGCGGATCCGGAGATGGCCGTGGCGGGCACGGCGGGAACCGGACTTCTGGCCCTGCAGCGGATTCGGGAACTGAAGCCGGACCTGGTGACGCTCGACGTTGAGATGCCCGGGATGGACGGGATCGCAACCCTGGTCGAGATTCGCAAAATTTATCCCAGACTGCCGGTGATCATGTTCAGCACGCTGACCGGGGTGGGGGCGGCGGCCACGGTGGAGGCGCTGGCGCGCGGGGCGACCGATTATGCGACCAAGCCTTCGCAAACGGGGGGCTTGGAACGATCGTGCGACCTGGTGCGTCAGGAACTGGTGCCCAAGATCAAGGCCCTGTGCTCGGTGCGCGGCCCGCTGCAAGTCAATGCTCCCGTAGTCGCCGTGCCGGCGCATCCCCGCATGCCGACGCGCATCGATCTGGTGGCGATCGCTGCTTCGACCGGAGGTCCGAATGCGCTGGGAGAACTGATGCCGCAATTTCCGCAGGATTTTCCCGTGCCCGTGGTGATCGTGCAGCATATGCCGGAGATGTTTACGCGGCTGCTGGCAGGACAGCTCGATGCCCTGACACCGCTTCGGGTGCAGGAGGGCCGGGACGGAGAGAAGCTGGAAAAGGGGCAGGTGTGGATTGCGCCGGGCAACCATCACATCGCGGTGCGGGCCAGGGGGAACGAGCGTGTGCTCGGTCTCAACCAGGACGCGCCCGAGAATTCCTGCCGTCCGGCAGCCGATGTTCTTTTCCGATCGGCCGCGGAGGCTTTCGGCAAAAACGTATTGGCGGTCGTGTTGACGGGCATGGGAGCGGACGGCACGCGGGGCGCGGGAGCAATCCGGGAAGCGGGAGGAGCCGTGATCGTGCAGGACGAAGCGAGCGCGGTGGTCTGGGGCATGCCTGGAAGCGTGGTGGCGGCGAATCTGGCCGATCGGGTCTGTCCGCTGGACGGCATTGTGCCGGAGGTTCTGCGGCGGGTTTCATTTCGGCGGGTTCTAGCGAGCGCAGTGCGCGGCTGAGGCACGACCGCGCGCGGGCCAGCGACGAGACGGGCGAGAGACTGGAAATGGGAATCGAACTGGCAAAAGAAAAATCCGCGGTGGTTTCCGAAACCTGCGCGTCCGATCCGAGCTATCTGAAGATCCGCGATCTGATCTACCGGATTTCCGGCATCTATCATTCCGAGCAGAAGCTTTATCTGCTCATTGCCAGCTGTACCCGCCGCATGATCGCTTGCGCCGTCGCCACGCCCTCCGGCTATCTGGAACGTCTCACGATCGGCAATAACCGCGAAGCGGAACTGGGCTTGCTGCTGAATGAAATCACGATTGGCGAAACCTATATGTTTCGCCATCCGGTGCAACTGGAGGCTTTGCGCACCGTGATTCTGCCGCAGGTCATGCAGGCCAAGATGTCCTTGGGACTGAAGCGAATCCGCATCTGGTCCGCAGGATGCTCGACGGGGGAGGAACCATATACCCTGGCAATGTTTCTCCTCGAAGAAAAAGACAAGCAACTGGCAGGATGGACGTTCGACATACTGGCCAGCGACCTGAACAGCAATTCGCTGGAAACGGCACGGGCCGGCGTCTATGGCGACTATGCGTTGCGGAACACCTCGGAGGCACAGCGCAGGAAGTATTTCGAGGATGCGGGCAATAACAAATTCCGGGTCAATGCTCTGCTGAAATCGCAGATCCGGTTTGACCGGATCAACCTCAGCGACGACAGCAAAATGGTGTTCTTGAAAGGAATCGACGTCATTTTCTGCTGCAACGTGCTCATCTATTTTGACCTGGCATCGAAACGCCGCGTCGTGCAGCACTTCTACGCCAACCTGGTTCAGGGAGGATATTTGTTTCTGGGGCACGCGGAATCGTTGTTCCAGGTGGATGAAGCATTCAAACTGGTCCATTTTCCGGGAACGACGGCGTACTGGAAGCCGCCAGCCGGATTGGTTTCCGGAGGCAAGCCATGAACGAAGAGCGAAAGCTGGAACTAAAGAAGAAAATCGCAAAGCTCGACTCGATCTCGACGGCGCCCGCGATTCTCCAGCCTCTACTCGCCGTCCTGCGCTCGCCGGTGGATGACATACGCACGGAGAAAATCGTCGAACTGGTCTCACGTGACGGAGCAATCGCCGCACAGTGCCTGCGCATGGCAAACTCCCCTCTGTTTGGACGCCGTCCGGTCGAAACAGCGCGTGCCGCCGTCATGACGCTCGGCATTGAGCGCGTGCGATCCATCCTGTTTGGTTTGTGCATGAATCAGACCATTCCGCCGGACCGGTGGGTGCTCGATCCGGTCTCGTTCTGGAGGCACTCCCTCGGCTGTGCGCTCGTCACCGAAACGATGGCCGGCAAAATCGGCTATCCGTACCCCGACAAGGCCTACCTGGCGGGATTGCTGCACGATCTTGGGTTTCTGGTGAATTCAGTGATTGAGACGGAGAAGTTTCGCGCGTCTTTCGAGCACGCAGTCGCGCAACGCTGCCCGCTGCATGTTTCCGAACAGCAGATTCTCGGCTACACGCATGCGGACTCCGGCAGCCTGCTTTGTGAACACTGGGGATTTTCACAGGATTTATCGGATGCCGCGCGGTGGCACCATGAAGCGGATCTTTTGCCTGACAGCAGTCCACTCGTTTATATGGTTCACCTCGGAGATTTACTTTGCCGGGTCCGGAACCTGGGCTACGGATACGACGAAATCATGGCTGTGGCGTTCGCGCAGGATTTTGCATGGGGCCATCTTGTGACCAGCTATCCCGCCCTGGCAAAAGTTGATCTGGTGCGCTTCACGCTTGATCTGGACGGAACGATGGAGCACATCGCCGCACTGGTGGATTCCGTTTTTGCTCCGGCCAAGGCGCACGGATCGCCGCACTAGGCGCCGTCTTGAGGAAGGTAACCCACCAGGGTGGTTACTTGTGCGGCCAATTGGAAGGATGCGCGCCCCAAGGCGTTACGGAAGTGACATTTACAGGCTGGCCGAGGGACCCTACGATGGCCGTGTAGTTTGGCAGTTCTGGGGGAGGGCTGCCGAAGGCGCTTTGAGCTTCATTGCTCAGGGCGCTTTTTTATTTGCCGGATTCAACGCATTCCAGCTTCCATGCGGAAGTTCGGTTCCGAGATTGAGTTTCCCGGTTCCGTATCATTTCTTTTCCCAGGTCTTGCCATTGTCGGTGCTGCTCCAGGACTCGTGATTGCCGGTTTCCAGGACGACCTCTGCGGGACTTCGCACATCGATGTGAGTGACATCTGCCGTGAGCTGCGCGGTTCCGGACGAAACCAGAATGGTGCTCCAGGTCTTACCGCCATCACTGGAGTGCACTAGAGTGCCGGCCTGCCCGCCTGCCCAGACTTCCGGGCCGCGATTTGGATTTGCATAGCAGAGCAATGCATGATCGGCGCGCGCGGCGTCCTGCCAGGTCTGACCGCCGTCTAACGAACGCTGGAGCACGCCTGCTTTGATCGTCCAATTTGCATTCGTTTGCAAGGTGGCGGGGATAGATGCGGTATTGCGGGCAACGAGCATGCCAGTCGCCTGCGACGCGGGACGCGCCTTGTTCGCGGACACCAATGCTGTTGTTTTCTCGGTCTCGCTGTTCAGGGAATCGTCGGGCGCGGGCTTCGCTCTCACGATCGCCGGAGCCGCGTCTTGCGCGATTAGGTTGCTATCGGACGAAGAGGCCGCAGCAGGAACAGTCGCGGCGCCGGAAGCTTCCACATCACTTGAACTTTTCGGGACATTGAGCGCGGGCGTGCTTACCGCTCCCCCTGTCGCTAATTTACTCGCCGAGAGTGATTGCTTCTTCAGAGGCCCGGCAAACGGGGCTTTCAGGCCGGCTTCCGGCGAGGCCTGAGCGATCATCGGGGTGGATGCAAGCCGATCTCTCGTGCCCAATGCACCTGGTTTCGCCTCGGCTGTTTTTTCAGGGGATGCTTCCGAACTCGTGCCTGAGACATCATGCGCAGCAGGCGAAGACTGTGCGGATGGGGCGGGTGCCTGAACTGCGACGTGTACCGGTGGCTTCGAAGAATGCTCGAAGCTCGGACGCACGATCAAAACTGCTACCGCAATACCGGCTGCCAGCGCTGCCCAGCGCAGATTCGCCCAGCGCAGACTTGGCCAACGAAGATTTGGCCAGCCAAATTTGGCGCCCGCAGATTGGTACGATTGTGTTCTTGATGACAAGTTATTGCTGACGGGTTCGTTCTCGGCCTCCGCCGTTATCGTTGCGGTCGCGGTTGTGGGTGGCAGTGCCAGCGCCAACAGTTCACGGCAATCCGCGCACAGTGCCAGGTGCCGCAACACGCCATCGCGCTCGGCCGGCGAAAGGCAGAGCTCGGCAAATGCCGTTAGAACATCCGCTTCGGGATGCTCGAATTGGCCCAGCGCAGGCGGTTGGGCCCGCAGGCGTTGGCGCACGATTTTTGGCAACTCAGTCATTCGGATTGCTGCCGTCGCTATTGCGTCCGTCGTTGCCCCGTCCATCATTCTCCCGGGCGGGGACCTTGCTCTTAGGGAACGTAGTAGATCCGGAATCTTGCGTCAAACGCGAGCGTAAATCCAGCGTGATATCGCGCACGTCGGTCTCCAAAGCCTCGGTCGCCTGGGCATGGCTCATGCCTTGCTCTCGCAATCCCGCCAAAATGCGCTTGCGCAGGCCGGTTGAGAGGCGATCGAGACGGCGGCTTACGCTCGATTCATGCAGCCCTAACGAGCGCGCGATATCGGCCAGGGTGCGGCCATCCAAATAATAGGATGCGAGCGTGAAGCGGTCTTCCGCCGAAAGCTCGGCCAGGGCCTGGTCGGTCGCAGTTTCCAGACGCTGGTCGGAAGTGCTGACCGGCTCCGGAGCTCGGGCCACAAACTGCACTCCTTCTTCTGTCTGTTCTTCGAGGCTGACCGAGCGCTTGGTTTTGCGATAGCGGTTGATGAACTCCTGCGCCATCACCGTGCGCAACCAGCCTTCAAGCGAGCCGCGCCCAGTGTAGAAAACCAGTTTCGAATTGCGCGCGCCATTGCGCGAACTTACTCCATACAAATCGGCGAAGAGCGAGTCTGCGAGTTCGGCCGCGTGCGCTCCATCGCGTGTGATGTGCAGCGCCATGCTGTGCATTTTCTGGCGGTAGCGCGTGATGAAATCTTCCCATGCGCGCTCGTTTCCGGCTGCGCAAGCGCGGGCGAGCGCCAATTCTTCCAGCCGCAGCGCCGCGCAGAAATCAGCTTTCTGTTCGAGCGAGGCCTTCGCGGCATACTTGCGATGAATCCCTTCGAGGATCAGCGCAAACTGTTCCGCGCTCAGGCCATAGGCCGCGGCTCCGCTGCGCGTGTACAAATCGGCGGCGATACCAGACTCTCCGGATTGGGCGTGCGGTGGCATGTCCCAGATGATGCTAGCAATTTTTTAGACGCAAGAGACTGTAAATCGTACGTTCCCCACAGTGCGAGCGGAGTTTGAATCCTCCTGGAAGACTCGCAACTGCGTCCCCCGGCGCGCTCTATCTTGGCGCGCCGGGGTGGGCTGGTCAGAGCGAGCATGGGAACACGAGCGCGGGGAATGGTGTCTTCAATGTTGGAGGCTCATCATGCGGCTGGTCGTGATTCTGGCAGGAATTGTTGGGTTAGTCGTTGTAGCCATCGTTATCCCGTGCCTGCTCCACGCAGGCGAAGTTCAACCGATCTCGAACTACACACTTTTAAGTCCGATTCGCAGCGGTAACCTTACGGTGTTTCCGGTGGTCGCGAGTAAGTCGTATGACACCGGCGAATTTATCACGCTTGATGAAGGGCTACGCTCTGGCGACGTGGTGGTCACCGAAGCTGGACAGGTGCGCGGATTGATTCGACGGCGTCCGAGCGATTCGACGGTGATCCATCCGGTGCGCGACGCGCAAGTGAATCAGCTTGTGCTGATCAACAACTCCAAGCGGCCGCTGTTATTGCTTGCGGGCGAGATCGTTACAGGCGGCAAACAGGATCGCGTGATTGGGAAAGATCGCATTGTGCCCGCCGAAAGCGATCCGGTGGATCTCAGCGTTTTCTGCGTCGAGCCGGGGCGGTGGGTGGCCGCGAACGGAAAGAACGAATTCACCGCGGGCAGAGTGGGCGGCGCGGCCGGTGGCGTCGTGGGCGGTATTGTCGCTTCCCCGAGCGTGCGCGCGAGCGCGATGGCCGCAAAGAATCAGCAGCAGGTTTGGGATCAGGTCGGGAGGGCCAAGACGGCAATGGCCGACGCGCCGATGGTGGCGGGAGCGAACGGCGCGTCCGTTGAGGTGAACTCAACCAGTTCGTACGCGCGCGTGATGGAGAACAAGGATGTCCAGAAGCAGGTCGATTCCGTAGCCGCGCCTGTGGAGCGCAATTACGAGAGCGTAATTCATCAATTGCGGGACAAGAATGCCGTTGGCGTGGTGGTCGCGGTCAACGGAGATATTGTCTGGGCCGATCTGTTTGCCAGCACGCAGTTGCTGCAGAAGTACTGGCCGAAACTGATTCGGTCCTATGCGACTGAGGCGGTGATCACGCGCGCGAAGGCGGCGGAGGTTTCCACGAAGGATGCGCAGAAGTTTCTCGATAATGTCGGGGCTCGGCACGAGACGGCGGATATCGAGCCGGGAGTTTACCGGCAGACTGAGATTACCGGCGACGGCTTCAAAGTGTTCGAGTTGATGTCACTGTTGCCGAAGACGGGATTCGCAGTGCACGTTGCCAAGATGGCAGACTAGGTGAACTCTTCGGTATTGTCATCCCGAACGAAGTGAGGGATCTGCATCGCGCACAGCAAAACTGCAGATCCCTCGCGCCAGAATCTGGCGCTCGGAATGACAAGTTCTTGTTTGTTTTAACCTGTGCTCCGTGCACCTTCATCGAATGTTGTTTCAAAGTGCACCGCGCACTTTTATCGTGCCAAACCCTTCAACACCACATCATTCGCATCGTAGGCAAGCTCCAGTGCAGGCAATTCGTCGCGCGTGAACCATCCGGCTTCGGCGGCATCGCTGCTAGCTTTCAGTTCTCCGACCACGGGGCGACAGAGGAAATCGATCAGCACATAGTGATAGCGCACGCGACCGTCGTCGCTGCGGATGACGCGCTCATAGACGCCGAGCATTTCTCCCACCTCGACAGTCAGGCCGGTTTCCTCGCGAGCCTCGCGAATCGCGGCTTCGCGCAGGGATTCGCCGCATTCCAGAACTCCGCCGGGCAGAGACCATTCGCCAAGGAGCGGCGGCTGGCCGCGCTTGATGAGCAAGGCGCGACCGTCTTTCACAATCACTGCGCCGACACCGATCAGTGGAGACTCTGGATATTCGCGTTTCATCCGCCTATTCGCTTCCCTCGCGCTGGCTCACCGGCAATCCCCGGAAACCGCAACAGTATAGCTTTATCGATCGTGCCGGATTCATAAGACTTTCAACCCACGCCCGCAAAGGGCGTTGGTGCGCTGGCGCGCGGACCTGCGTGTCCGCGCTACACAACCTTCGAACCGTGGTTCGCATTACAATAGCCGCCATGTCGCTCGACGAGTACAAGCGAAAACGGCGGTTTGAGGCAACGCCCGAGCCTCCGCCAAAAGTGGAGAAGAAGTCGAAGCACCGATTTGTCGTGCAGCGTCACCGCGCGAGCCGGCTGCATTATGACTTCCGGCTGGAGATGGAAGGCGTGCTGAAATCGTGGGCGGTTCCGAAAGGGCCGTCGCTCGATCCTGCGGACAAGCGGCTGGCCATGCAGGTTGAGGATCATCCCGTTTCTTATTTTGATTTTGAGGGGACGATTCCCGAAGGGAATTACGGCGCTGGAACCGTGATGGTTTGGGACGTGGGTACGTGGGAGCCGCTTTCGCCGGTTTCGGTCGATGGGCAATATGTTCCGGGCACGGACAAGGAAGCTGCGGCGATGCTTGAGAAGGGCGATCTCAAGTTCCGGCTGAACGGGAAGCGGCTGAAAGGCGATTTTGGCCTGATCCACATGAAGGCGCGAAGGCCGGGAAGCAAGGGAACGGAATGGCTGCTGATTAAGAAGAAAGACGATCGCGTCGTGGCTGGATTTGATATCGATCAATATGACACTTCGATTCTTACCGATCGCACGATGGCGCAGATCGGAGGCGACGTCGAGTCGGCCGAGTGGACGAGTAGCCGTCCTGCGACTTACGGAAAACTCAAAGCCGCATGGCTGGCCGATGCGGTGGCGCGGGCGGACCGTAAAAAAAAAGTCCTGATCACGAATGGCTCAACAGCCTCTACCGCTGAGGACACGGAGAACACAGAGGAGCGTAATAAGAAGAGCAAAGCTAAGCCGGATATTCGCCAGGGTCCAGTTGCTCACCGCGGAAAAGATCACGCGGCAAAGCCAAGGTCAGCCGCGCCGGCGAAGAGTCATTCCGAAACTGTTGTCGCGGAGTCGCGAAACTCCTCAAGAAGTTCCTCCCTGTCCTCCGTGGTGAAGAACTTGGCCGGCGCCGTTCGCAAAGCCATGCCCGCGGAGATTTATCCCATGCTGGCGACGGCCATCGAAAAGCCGTTTGACGGAGCGGATTGGCTTTTCGAAATCAAATGGGATGGCTATCGCGCGATCGCGTTTGTCGACGACGGGCGTGTTCGGCTGGTGTCGCGCAATCAGAACAATCTCAGCGGGCAATTTCCGGAACTGGCCACGCTGCCGCAGTTTGTCAGGGCGCGACGCGCCATTCTTGACGGCGAGATCGTTGCGCTGGATGACGAAGGTCGTCCTTCTTTCAGCCTGATGCAGCAGCGGACGGGATTTCGGCCCGGCAAGTCGAGGCTGCCGGGACGGAAAGGCGTACAGGTGCTTTACTACGCGTTCGATCTTCTTTACCTCGACGATTTCGACTTGCGCCGCGTGCCGCTCGAACAACGCAAGCAGTTGCTTAAAGAGCGGATCACAAACAGCGAGGCGGTCCATTTTTCGGATCACTTTCGGGCGCAAGGTCTCGCGCTGTTTGAGGCGGCCAAAAAAAAGAATCTCGAAGGCATCCTCGCCAAACGGCGCGATAGCTTATACAGCGAAACACGCTCACGCGACTGGCTGAAAATCAAGATCACGAAGCGGCAGGAGTGCGTCATTGGAGGCTATACAGATCCCGAGGGGAGCCGCGCTTATTTTGGCTCGCTGGTGCTGGGTCTGTACGACCGCCAAAGGCGTCTGATCCATGCGGGGCAGGCCGGTACTGGATTCGATCAGAAGGGGCTCAAAGAGATGTTTGCGATCTTGCAGCCGCTCGAGACCAGCAAGAATCCGTTTTATGGCGAGATCGGCGGGCTGCGGAAAATTCACTTCGTGCAGCCAAAACTAGTCGCCGAAATAAGGTTTTCGGAGTGGACTCATGAGACCACTCAAGGCGGCATGAAACTTCGCGCCCCGGTTTTTATGGGGCTGCGGACGGATAAGACGGCGGCGGAGTGCACGCTGGAAGAGGCGGGAATAGCTGGCAGCTCGTAGCGGCTTGCTATTGACCTCCACGGCACGGGAAGAATTCCCTGACAGGTCTTCTGAAAAAATAGGGGTCTTTCGACTCCGCAGGGACTTCACTTCGTGAAGTTCTTGTTCCGCTCAAGATGACAGGTCAATGGAGAAAACATTTTAGGCACTGTGATCGATCAGGAAGTTCTATCCGCTGGTGTCCGCTATTTGATTTCCTTCATCGGCAGCATGGTGCCGTAGTCGTTGCCGGAGGCGTCTACGGCTCGGGCGACAACTCCGGCGAAGGCGTCGCGCAGTTCGGGGAACTTTGCGGCCACGGCCTTGATCAGGGCCATGTTTTCCTGAAAAGTTTTTGGAGTGTTCGAAATGTCGGACGAGGAGTACTTCACGACCACTTCAAGATCATCTCCAACGGCGAGCGGGAAAACTTCGGTCAAGCGGTAGGTCTTGCCTGCGACCGTGAAATCTACAGCGGAGCCGTTAGCGGGCATGTCGCTTGGCTGCACGGCGTGCGCCTCGTCATAGAGTCGGTCGCTGGCGAGGGTGCTCATGAAATCGATGGGAGAACTCAGGGCGATTGCCTCGCGATCGTAGAGCCACGCATTATGGAGCTGCGACTTGGCCTTGAAATCTCGCGCGCGTGCTCCGAACCAATGACCGTCGTGTCCGGCGATCTGCGTTGCGCGCGCATAGTAGCCCGCCAATTTCCAGTCGGGGCCGACCTGTTGGAGGACGAGCGTGAGAGTACGGGGTTGCTTTCCGCCGCTGACGTCGAGAATCGTAACGGCGTATTTGCCCGGAGGCAGATCGTTCAGGACGAAGACGGCGCTCTGGCTGGTCTGGCCGGACGGGCCAAAAACACCGCACAAGAACTCGGCATGGGGCACAGGCGCGGTGCCGTCAGCGGTGAGCAGGAAAGGAGGACGAATAATGGCTTGGGCGCCGGCAAAATCGGGCTGATTCTCTTTCACGGCGGCTTCGACTCCGGAAAAATTAGAGGACACCATCGGGATGGAGTTTTGCCGGAGGCCGGCGGTATCGCCGTGGGACGACATTTCAAAAAAGCGCTCGGCCGTCGTTTCCAGGGCCTTTCTTACAGGCCCATCCAAGTCCGCCGCGCTGAGGCAGGTTTGTGCGTGGGCCATCCCAGCCAAGAGAAGCAAGGGCAGGCATTTCAGCCCGATCCTGAGGCTGGAGATTGCCGGTTTGGAAGCGTGAGCCATGGGGAAAGGCCTCCACTGGGCATTTTACCGCTCCGCTTGGAGTTACTACGCCCTAAATCATTGCAAAATTTGGCTCTACCAAGATTCCGGTAGTAACTGAAGAGCGCAAGAAATCCCGCCTTTGGCGTTCTCAGGTCAGTGGTAAAATCAAGTGGGGAACAGGCGGCTGAGGCGCGGGCCGCCCGGCGGAAACGGGGATACCGAATGAGAGACGCAAGGCGGTCGATTGCACGGATTGTATCTGCGTTTTTGTTGATCGCTCCGCTGTCGACGGCGTACGCTGTCGATCAGAGCACGTCCGCTCCACCGCATCACAAGTCTCACAAAGCCGCCCCGCCGCTGGTTCTTCCGCCCATGCCGAGCGGACCTCTGAAGCAGATTCCGATGGATCAGCTTCCGGCAGCGCCACCGAAAGTTACTTATCAGGGTGGATCGCTCTCCATCTCAGCGCAGAATGCGACGCTCAGCGAGATTCTGACCGAGGTGCGTAAGGTGACGGGCGCGACGATTGATATTCCGCCGCGCAGCGGTAATGATCGGGTCGTGACCCAGCTTGGGCCAGGAGCTCCGCGAGACGTTCTCGCGCAACTGTTGAATGGGACCTCGTTTAATTACGTGATGGTTGGATCAATATCGGATCCAAACGCTGTCGCCAGCGTGGTGCTCACGGTGAAAGAAGGGATGGGTGGTGCGGTTCAAACCGCCGCCAACAACACGCCCATCTTCCAGCCTCCGCAACCGCCGCCCGTTCTGCCCGGCGGCCGCATGCCGCCTCAGCCATTCCGCGCGGGAATGGTGAACCCGGGGCAGCCGCAACCGGCTGGCGCGGCGGCCGTGGAAGCGGAGGATGCGGACGACGATAGCGCGGACGACAAAGACGACGACTCCGATCAGCCTGCGCAACCCGGGCAGCCAGGACAACCGGGTCAAGCGGGAATCAATCCAGCGGTGCAGCCGAACCTCAATAATTCCCCGAACCAGTCCGATGAGCAGGGAAGCGAGGGCAACACCCCGAATGCCGGGCCCAAAACTCCGGAACAGATTCTGCAGATGATGCGGCAGGGCCCGCCGGGCGCGGTGCCGCCAGGGGCCGTTCAACCTCCTCAGCAATAGCGGAAGGCGGCGGGACAGCAATTCTGATCTGGTGGAAAGAGAAGAGTGAAGGTCGAGCTGGAGGCTTAGTCGCCGCTGGCCTGGCTCTGATGGGGCACCAGTTTGGACAACAATTGCGAGGGGCGGCCGGGATTGAACGCGGCGAGAACGCCACTGATCGCGTAATAGGCTCCCAGGACCCCGAGAGAAACCGATAAGATTGCCGTGCTGCTCACGAGAAAAATAACAAGAAGTGCTTCCACGTTTCCGGACCCTTAATGGCCGCTATTTTGTTGTGCGGCCGCAAATAACTTACTGTATCCGCATTTGACCCCGGTCACTGTTAACAACTATGATACGGAAGTCGCTCTGCGTACTCCCACTTTCCAACATTTCTGGGGACCCCGTCCACGTTACGGAAGTTCATTATTGTCGTTGCTAAATGGCCATCACCAAGATTTCGGTGCGCGGCGCGCGCCAGCACAATCTGAAGAATATTGACGTCGAGATCCCCCGCAATACCTTGACGGTCATCACCGGACTGAGTGGGTCGGGCAAGTCGTCGCTCGCCTTCGACACGATTTATGCCGAAGGGCAGCGGCGCTATGTGGAAACCCTGTCGGCCTATGCACGGCAATTCCTCGATCAGATGGAACGGCCGGACGTCGATTCCATCGACGGGCTGAGCCCGGCAATTTCCATCGAACAAAAAACCACCAGCCGCAGCCCGCGGTCAACGGTCGGCACAATCACCGAGATTTACGACTACCTTCGATTGCTGTATTCGTCGATCGGGTTGCCCCATTGTCCCAAATGCGGCAAGCCCATCGCGCGGCAATCGGCGGAGCAGATCGTGCAACGGGTGATGGCACTTACACCCGAAGATCGGGTGATGATCATGGCGCCAATCGTGCGGGGGCGCAAAGGCGAGTTCAAGAAGGAGATGGAAAAGCTCGTGCAGCACGGTTTCACGCGCGCGCGAATTGACGGCGAGCTCGTGAGCCTCGAGGACGAGATTAACCTCGACAAGCGCAAGAACCACACCATCGAAGTCGTCATCGACCGGTTATTGGTGAAGTTGGGAATTGAGCACCGGCTGGAGTTGTCGGTTGCGCTGGCGATGAAGCTGGGCGGTGGACTGGTGCTGGTCGCGGTGGTGAATGGAGAAGAGACGCTCTACTCTTCGGTGCTGGCGTGTCCGGATTGTGGGATCAGCGTTCCTCAACTGGAGCCGCGGTCGTTTTCGTTCAACAGCGCTTATGGGGCTTGTCCGGAATGTCATGGGCTCGGAAGCCGGTACGATTTTGATCCTGGGAAAATTATTGTTGATTGGTCGAAGCCGCTGCTGGATGGCGGATTAGGGCCGGGATCGTCTTCGCAAAATTTGACGCATGGATTGAAACTCGTCGCCGAGGCGTATGCCCTTGACCTAAGCATGCCCTTCGAGAAATTTCACGAGAAGATTCAGAACCTGCTGCTGTATGGCGAGCCGGCGCGGGGAGCGAAAACTGGCTTTCTTGGAATCGTCGGCCATCTCAAGCAGAATCTGGAATCGTCGACCTCGGAAAATTATCGCGAATACCTGCTCGATTACATGTCGGCGACGGAATGTCCGGCTTGCCATGGGCAGCGGCTGCGTCCAGAGAGTCTGGCGGTCAAAGTGAATGGGATGTCGATTGCCGAGTTCACTTCACTGCCGATCGCTCGAGCCTTGGAAACGGCGCGCAAGATCAAACTGGCGGGGCGCGAGCTGACGATTGCCGGACGCCTCGTGCATGAGATCACGGAGCGCCTGCAATTTCTGTACGATGTCGGGCTCGGGTATCTTTCGCTCGGCCGTTCGGCGGCTACGCTTTCGGGCGGCGAAGGGCAGCGCATTCGGCTCGCGACGCAGATCGGATCAAAACTGAGGGGCGTGTTGTATGTACTCGACGAGCCTTCGATCGGATTACATTCGCGCGACAACGGTCGACTTCTCGCGGCTCTGGAGAATCTGCGTGATCTGGGCAACACGGTGCTGGTCGTTGAGCACGACGAAGAGACCATTCGCCGCGCGGACTATGTGATCGACTTGGGGCCGGGCGCGGGACGGCATGGCGGTGCGCTGGTGGCCTGCGGGACGCCCGCGCAGATCATGGAGTGTGCCGGCTCGCTCACGGGCGCCTATATTGCCGGGCGGCAGCGCATTGCCATGCTTCCCGAACGCCGCAGTCCGAATGGCAAAGCCATTACGGTGTTCGGGGCGCGGCAAAACAACCTGAAAAATGTTGACGTGGTTTTTCCGCTGGGCGTCATGACGGTGGTGACAGGCGTGTCGGGGTCCGGCAAATCAACGCTGGTGAATGACATTCTCTATCGCGCACTGGCGCGGCAGCTTTACCGTTCGCGCGAAGAACCGGGGACCCACAAATCGATTGCGGGAACCGAACTGATTGATAAGGTGATTCGGATCGACCAGTCGCCGATTGGGCGTACGCCGCGATCGAATCCGGCGACCTACACAGGAATCTTCGCGCAGGTGCGCGACTTTTTCGCCATGCTGCCGGAATCGCGTGAGCGAGGTTACAAGCCCGGGCGATTTTCGTTCAACGTGCCGGGAGGACGCTGCGAAGCGTGCCAGGGCGAAGGGCAGCGGCGCATCGAAATGAATTTTCTCCCCGACGTTTATGTGCAATGCGAGGTCTGCGGCGGGCATCGCTACAACCACGAGACCCTTTCGGTGTGCTACAACGGCCACTCGATCGCGGATTTACTGGAAATGCCTGTTTCCGATGTACTCGCGATTCTCGAGAACATTCCGCAGGTCCGGCAAAAGTTGCAAACGCTCGTGGATGTGGGACTGGGATATATTCACCTTGGTCAATCTGCAGTGACGCTCTCAGGAGGTGAAGCGCAGCGCATCAAACTGGCGCGCGAGTTGAGCAAGCGGCAGACCGGCAAGACCCTGTATCTGCTGGACGAGCCCACAACCGGACTGCACTTTGACGATGTGCGCAAGTTGCTGGATGTGCTGCACCGGCTTACTGACCTGGGCAACACGGTCATCATCATCGAACACAATATGGATGTGATTCGCAATGCCGACTGGATTCTCGATCTCGGCCCGGAAGGCGGAGAAGAAGGCGGACGGATCGTTGCGCAGGGAACGCCGGAACAGGTTGCGCGCGTGAAGAAGTCATACACGGGGCAGGAACTGGCGGCGTATTTCAACGGTCCGGCTTTTAACAGTCCGCCCAGAAACGGCTCGAATCGTGGCGGGCTACCCGAGGCTGGGCGGCGGGAATCCGCGTGAACTCATTTCCCGAAGATCCCACTCGCGCGAATCCGGCTGATGGTGAAAGCACTGAGCAACTGCATGCTCCATCGGCAAGCACGCCGCTCCCGCCTGACCAAATTCAGGGCTCGCCGGACATCCTGGCGGCGGTTCCGGCGGAAGCGCCGCGCGATCCCGCATGGAGCGGCCTCGACGTTGTCCGGCTCGCGGTTCTTACCGTCGTTGCGCTGTTCGTGGGAGTCTTTGTTGTGTTGTTCGTCGCACGCTACGGTGTCTACACGCATTCCTCCATTGGAGAAATCGCGCGGGTTCCATTGGTTATCGTGGGCGGCCAGGCACTCGCGTACGTACTCATTCTCGGCTACATGTACGTTCTGGTGACTCGGGAACGCCACCGTCCTGACTTTTTCACGGCGATTCACTGGAACTGGCCATCGTCGCCATCGGTATATGTCGTTGTGGGAGCCGTGCTTTCCGTGGTGTTGCAATTGCTAGCGAGCCGGCTTCCGATTCCGAAAAATTTGCCGATCGATACTTTCTTCCGCACGCCCGCCGAGGCCTGGGCGCTCACCATCTTCGGGGTCACGCTGGCTCCGTTGATGGAAGAATTTTTCTTCCGCGGATTTCTCTATCCAGTGCTCGCGCGCACCATCGGATTATCCGCTGCCGTGTTTATCACCGCGTGCGCCTTTGCTCTCCTGCACGCTTCACAACTCAGTAATTCCTGGGGCCCCGTGCTGGTCATCTTTCTGGTCGGCATGGTTCTTACGCTGGTGCGCGCCAGGAAGAATTCGGTTGCGGCTGGACTGTTGATTCACGTTGCTTACAACGGAACGATCTCCACGTTGATGTTCTTCGCGACCGACGGGTTTCGGCATTTGGAGAAGCTAAATCAGTAGGACAGGGTACTGGGTGCTGGCGGCTGTTTTTTGTTATCGTAGAAATTCATGTCTACTGCGCGCCAAGAACTTCTGGAGATGCTGGCCGGCAAATCGTTTCGGCTGGGCGAGTTCAAGTTGTCTTCCGGCTCGACGAGCGACTACTACGTTGACTGCCGCACGACTACCTTGGACGCGCGCGGGGCGCAGCTTGTGGGACAGGTCTTTCTTGATGAGATACGCGAGCAGGGGTGGGACGCTACCGCGATCGGCGGGCTCACGATGGGGGCGGATCCGATTGTGGTGGCCATTGCCGTTACGAGCGGGACGCTGCACGGTTTTCTGGTGCGTAAATCGGAAAAGCAACATGGAACGGGCCAGCGTATCGAAGGTTTTCGCGAAGTGGGCTCTGCGGTTGTGATTGTCGACGACGTTTGTACCACCGGCGGATCGACGGTGGATGCGATTGAAGCGGCGCGCGCCTTTGGATTCGAAGTCGTTGGCGTTATGTGCCTGGTCGAGCGGCAAGATGCCCACGGACGGCCCGATGTGGAGAAAGCTGCGGCGCCTGCTCACTTCATCTCGATCTTCACCGCGACGGAAGTGAGGAAGCAGCATCTGGCACTCGGCGCTTAGCGTACGAGAGCGCGAACAGCGAACGGCGAATAGCAAACGACTGACGATTAACGACCAACGATAGAATTCATGATTCAAACTCTCGAATGGACCGACCGCGGCGTAGTCTTTATTGATCAGACGAAGCTGCCTACCGAAGAAGTGTATGTAACCTGCACGACGCACCAGCAGGTGGCTGACGTTATCCGCAACATGGTAGTGCGCGGGGCGCCTGCCATCGGCGTGGCGGCGGCCATGGGCATTGCGCTTGGAGTGCAAAATTCCAAGGCCGAGAACGGCCCCGATCTCAAGCAGGATTTCGATCAAATCTGCGAGGCGATTCGCCAGACGCGGCCGACCGCGGTCAATCTCTTCTGGGCGATTCGGCGCATGCAGGAGAAATTCGAGAAGCTCCGCGTTCGTCCCATCCCGCAGATCAAGCAGGCTCTCGTGGAAGAGGCGCAGCGCATGCACGCCGAGGACATTGCCGCGAATCAGGCAATGGGCCGTCATGGCGCGACGCTGATGCCTGCGAGTGGTGGTGTGCTCACGCACTGCAATGCGGGAGCGTTGGCCACAGCCGGTTATGGGACGGCGCTGGGTGTGATTCGCGCGGCCGTTGAGCAGGGCAAGAAAATTCATGTCTACGCCGACGAAACGCGGCCGTTTCTGCAAGGTTCACGTCTCACCGCATGGGAGCTCATGAAAGACGGCATTCCCACCACAGTCATTTCCGACAACATGGCTGGAGCCATGATGAGTAAGGGCAAGATTGGGGCCATCGTCGTTGGGGCGGACCGAATTGCCGCCAACGGCGATGTCGCCAACAAAATCGGAACCTATACAGTTGCGGTTCTCGCCAAGGAGCACGGGATTCCGTTTTATGTCGCTGCGCCCATCTCAACGGTGGATCTGGAAACGCCTGATGGAAGCGGGATTCCGATTGAACAGCGGGATGCGCGGGAAGTTACGCACATTGCCGGCAAGCAGATGGTGCCGAATGGAGTCGAGATTGAAAACCCGGCATTTGACGTGACTCCGGCGAAGTATGTGGCGGCGATTATTACGGAGCGCGGGATTGCTCGGGAACCGTATATAAAATCGCTTCGCGAGCTTGCTGAAAAAGTGGTGTAGCGAAATTCTGTTTGTTGGCCGCGTCACACAAGAAAGAGACGCTTCGGTTTCGCTCGGGTCGGAATGACAATCGTATTTGTCGGTGCGTTCTGCGAACTTTCCACACCTCAATGGCGTCCTCAATCAATGAATCACAATTGACGTTCGACAGCGGAGGCAAAACCGTCCGTCTTGATGCCTACCTGCCGGCGAATGCCGGGAATTTGTTGCCGGCTGTGATCGCGCTGCACGGTGCGGGCGGCGGGGTTGCGGGGATGGACAAGGCCGCTGTCCTTCTTGCCGAGCAGGGCTTCGCGGTTTATGTGTTGCACTACTTCGACCGGACCGGTACGCAGTTTGCCGACAAGCAGATCATTTTCAAGAATTTTCCGGTGTGGATGAAAACTCTGTGGGACTCGATCAGCTTTGTTGAGAACCAGCCCGGGGTGGATCGCGCGCGGATCGGATTGCTCGGCTTTTCTCTGGGCGCTTATCTTTCGCTGGCGAATGCCTGTATTGATGGCCGGGTGCGTGCGGTGGTCGAGTTTTTCGGCGGCCTTCCGCGAGAGATGAAGTTCTTTATGCGGCGTTTTTGTCCGGTGCTCATCCTGCACGGGGAAGCGGATGCGACGATTCCCGTGGAAGAGGCTTATCAGTTACAGCAGTTGCTCGAAAAAAAGAACATTCCTTATGACATCAAAATCTATTCCGGAGCTGGACACGGATTCGAGAATGAGGTCTGGCGCGATGCCGGGCTGCGCACACTGCAATTCCTGAAAAAGTATCTTGCCTCACAAGCAGAGTCGAGCGGCGAATTGCCGGGCTCATAGCGCGGAACTTTTCTCCTCAAGCCGCCGTATCATTGTGTGAGGAGGTCTGCCATGTTCGCCTTCCTGCTGTGGTGCGTACTGTTTGTCCTCTGCTGGCCGCTGGCGCTGTTGGCGCTGATTCTTTATCCAATCGTCTGGCTTCTGCTGCTCCCGTTTCGCATCGTTGGGATCGCCGTGCATGGGGCTCTGGCATTGGTGCGGGAAGTTGTATTCCTGCCGGTGCGGCTGATGAGGGCGCCCTTTCGCGTTTGAGATTCGGAGTGTCGAGTCTCTAACTATCCATTGTTTTCAGCGTGGGGCTGACGTGCAGCCTTGCTTCGGTAGCGCGTTGGACGTCTTCGGCGGTCAGGCCGGGGGCCACCTCTTCGAGCACGAGGCCCTCGTGAGTGACTCGAATGTAAGCCATCTCGGTGACAATCGTGTCGACAACTTTTACTCCGGTCAGCGGGAGCGTGCATTTTTTCAGGATCTTGGGCTGGCCGTCTCTTGTAGCGTGCTCCATCGCAATGATGACGCGGCGGGCGCCGGCGACCAGATCCATGGCTCCGCCCATGCCTTTCACCATTTTGCCGGGGATCATCCAGTTGGCGAGGTTACCTTGCTCGTCGACTTCCATCGCGCCCAGAACACTGAGGTCGACGTGGGCGCCGCGAATCATGGCAAATGAATCGGCGCTGGAGAAGTAGGCCGTGCCGGGCATTTCGGTGACCGTTTCTTTTCCTGCGTTGATCAGGTCGGCATCTTCAGTGCCTTCGACCGGATACGGTCCGATACCGAGCATTCCATTTTCGGATTGAAGGATGACGTCGATGCCGGTCGGGACGTGGTTGGCGATCAGCGTCGGCATGCCGATGCCGAGGTTGACGTAGAATCCGTCGCGCAGTTCGCGTGCGATGCGCTTGACGATGCGGTCGCGTTTTTCGGTGCCTTTGGAGGGCTTGGTGTCGGTGGGCATAGGTTTCTTCGGCTCAGAATGCTGATCGTCGTTCCCTGATCGCTTGGTGGCCGCTTTTCGCAAAGGGCGACCGGCGAACAGCGAGCAACCAGATGTCATGCTGCTGATTTCGTCACGGTTCTTTTTTCAATTCGTCTTTCAAAGTGCTGACCTTGGAAAATTCTTTTCACGTACACGCTGGGCGTGTGCACCATGTCGGGATCGAGTTCGCCGGGCTGCACCAGATGCTCGACTTCGGCGATCGTCACCTTGGCGGCCGTTGCCATCATGGGATTAAAATTGCGCGCCGTTTTGCGATAGACGAGATTGCCCCAGGTATCACCTTTCCAGGCCTTGACGAAGGCGAAATCGGCTTTGAGGGCAAGTTCCATGATGTAGGGACGGCCATCGAATTCGCGGGTTTCTTTGCCCTCGGCAACCATTGTCCCGACTCCCGTGGGAGTGAAGAACGCGGGAATGCCCGCGCCTCCGGCACGAATGCGCTCGGAGAATGTGCCTTGCGGCACGAGATCGAGTTGAACGCGTCCGTCGAGCACCATCGCTTCCAGCATTTTGTTCTCGCCGACGTAGGTTCCGATGTGGCGCTTGATCTGGCCGTTGGAGAGCAGGAGGCCGACTCCGGCGCCATCGACTCCGGCATTGTTGCTGATGGTGGTGAGGTTCTTGACGCCTTTGGCGGCGAGGGCGCGGATCAGATTTTCGGGATTCCCGCAGAGGCCGAAACCGCCGATCATGATGAGGGCTCCGTCAAACACGTCCTGGATCGCTTCTTCAACGCTGGCGACGACCTTGTGCATGGCGAGTGAAATTCTAGCGGATATTGGGGGAATCCACCATGCGGAAGGATATGGCCCAAGTCAGAGGTTAGAAGTCAAATTGAAGAAGTGAAAAAACGGTGCCCCAGGTTCGCGTTCGTCCTTTGGACGCTAACCTGGGAGCAAATCGGCATTGTTGCAAAAGCGAGATCTCTACTTCTTCAATTTGACTTCTGACTTGTGACTTTTCCTTAGTTCATGCGCTCGCTCGAATTCGGCGGCCAACTGTTTCGAGTCCAGATTTTCGCGGATGTGCGCCAGCCGTTGTTCCAGCTTCTGCAGCGCGTCAGCGATATTTTTCTTATTGGTGATGGCGACATCGCGCCACATTGAATACGGACTCCCGGAAATGCGCGTCATCTCGCGCAGCGCGCGTCCGCCGATGTCGAGCACCGGCGCGTCGGGGCCGAATTCTTCAACCAATGTTGCCGCCAGCGCAGTCGAGATCATCTGCGGCAGATGACTGATCCAGGCACAGAAAAGGTCGTGATCGGCGGGGTCGAGCAGGGCGATGCGGGCGCCCATTTTTTCTACGCAGTGGAGGAACTCTCCGCACAGGCCGGTTTGCGGGTTCTGCCGGGGAAGCGGGGTGAACAGCCAGGCAGCGCCTTCGAACAGATCGGCGTCGGCGAATTCGACCCCGGCGTTTTCCTTCCCAGCCATAGGGTGTCCGGCAAGAAAGCGCTGGGCGGCGCTGCGGCCGAATGACTTGGCGGCTTGTTGAACGATCTCGGCTTTCGTGCTGCCCACATCGGTGACTAGCGCGTGCGCAGGCAGACCGGGGCCGAAACGCGCGATAAGGTCGAGGATGGAGAGGACGGGCGTTGCCAGCACGACGAGATCGCTGCCGCGGACGGCTTCGGCGGGATTGGTCGTGCCGGATTCGATGGCTCCGCATTCTTTGGCGCGTTTGAGTACGGGAGCGCGATCACAGCCGACGACGCGGGCGGCGAGACGACGCTTCTTCAGGGCTAGGCCTAAAGAACCGCCGATTAATCCGGTGCCGATGATGGTGACTTGCTTGAAGGGCATGGGAAACGTCGTTCGTCGTTCGCTGTTCGTCACCCGCTTGTCGCCAACGCTGTTGCAAGCCGACGGTCAATGTCGCGACCTTCCTCTGCATGATGGACGAACAGGAAAACGCGAACAGCGCGAACGACGAACACTCAACAGCAAACAGCGATCTTCGACAGCAGTTTACGCGATTGTGCGGCCTACTGCTGGGGCAATCATGCGGATCTCGTCCATCAGCTTTGCGAACTGGTCTGGGTAGAGGGACTGGGCTCCATCGGACAAAGCCTTGTCGGGTTGATGATGGACTTCTATCAGCAGGGCATCGGCTCCGGCGGCGACCGAGGCACGGGCCATGGGGGCGACCTTGTCGCGGCGTCCGGTGCCATGGGACGGGTCGGCGGTCATGGGCAAGTGCGAGAGCTTGTGAATGATGGGGATGGCTGAAATATCCATCGTGTTGCGCGTGTAAGTTTCGAAAGTGCGAATGCCGCGCTCGCAGAGGATGATCTCGTAGTTGCCTCCGGCAAGCAGGTATTCGGCGGAACACAGAAGCTCTTCAAAGGTAGCGGAAATGCCCCGTTTAAGCAGGACGGGCTTGCGCACCTTGCCGAGTTCGCGCAGCAGGTTGAAGTTCTGCATGTTGCGCGCGCCGACCTGGAAAATGTCGATATAGGGAAGCATCAGGTCGATCTGCGAAATCTCCATGACCTCGCTGATGACGAGCATGTTGAAGCGGTCTCCCGCCTCGCGCAGAAGTTTGAGCCCTTCGAGGCCCATGCCCTGGAAGGAATAGGGAGAGGAGCGGGGCTTGAAGGCGCCGCCGCGTAGGACGCGCGCTCCGGCCTTGGCGATCTGTTCGGAGACGGTGAAGAGTTGCTCGCGCGATTCGACCGAGCAAGGTCCGGCCATGACGATAATGTTTTTGCCTCCGATTTCGACACCGTTGGCGAATTTGACGACTGTGCCCTCGGGACGGAAATTGCGTCCGGCTAACCGATAGGGCGAGCTAATGCGGTGGACTTCCTGCACGCCCGCAAGCATCTCGACTTCGCGCGTATCGAAGTCGGAGCGCGCGCCGACGCCACCCAGCACGGTCTTCAGCGCTCCGGTGGAGCGGTGGACTTCGAAGCCCATCTGAACCAGCTGATCAATGACGTGCTGGATCTGGTCTTCGGTAGCCGAATCTTGCATTGCGACAATCATCAGTGTGCCTTCTTGGTCAGCGAGAGCAGCACATATTGCTGAACTGCAGATTCCTCGCTTCGCTCGGAATGACAATCCTTAATACTTGTAATTCGTTTTAATCCTCGACCCGCGAATCGATCTCGGTTTCTTGCCCTGACGCTGTCGTGTCCGGAACGATTTCGCGCTTCTGAATGTTGCGCATCACGTCGAGCAGCCGCTCGTAAATCTTAACCAGATCGCTCTCGACCAACGGACCGGGGCTGCTGCGGTGCACGTTATCGAGCACCTGGCGTTCGCGGTTCGGTTCGTAGATGGGCATTCCGGCCTCGCGCTTCAAACGCCCGATCTCGACGACTGCAGCCGCACGCTCGTTGAGCAGGACCGCCAGCTTGCGGTCGAGATCGTCGATTTTGTCACGCCAGGCGGAAATGTCCATGGAACTCTCAGCCATCAGTCGTCCGTCATCAGGTAGAGCATAGGCGTGTCTGCAAGCCGTGCATCGAGTGAAAACTGCATAGCCATTTTTCCTTCATCTTGTGTGCGTGGCTGATGGCTGACGGCTGACGGCTAATAGCTGGCTTACAAATTCTGACACAGATACGGCTTCCCGTCCTTTGTTTTGTTCGATGACGTGAACGATGGCGCTTCCGACGACGGCGGCTTCGGCGAATTTCCCGACCGCGGCGAATTGGGCTGGAGTGGAGATTCCGAAGCCTACGGCGACTGGCAACTTCGAGAAGCGGCGGATGCGTTTGACGAGAGCACTGGCGTCTCCGGTCATCTGGTCACGGGCGCCGGTGACGCCGGTGCGGGAGATGGCGTAGATAAATCCGGTTGAGACCTTGGCGATTTGCTTGAGGCGCTGGTCGGTGCTGGTGGGCGCGGCGAGGAAGATTGTGGCCAGGTCGTTCTTGCGCGCCTCGCGCAAGTATTCGGCTGATTCTTCGATGGGGAGATCGGTGATGAGGGTGCCATCGATTCCGGCCGCTCGGGCGACGTGGCAGAACTTCGCGAGTCCCATGCGCAGGATCGGGTTGAGA
>Ga0116121_1000163_pt1 | contig 37875 bp, 29 predicted proteins | sample June2015DPH_13_1_FD_89725 | JGI IMG/M metagenome (GOLD analysis project Ga0116121, IMG submission 89725) | Peatland microbial communities from SPRUCE experiment site at the Marcell Experimental Forest, Minnesota, USA - June2015DPH_13_10 | ecosystem: Environmental > Terrestrial > Soil > Wetlands...
CAATGTCAGGAGAAAACCCAGCAAGCCCTGGCCCTTGATGAAGTGCGAACCGAATGAGACATGAGCGCCAATAACGTCCGCCAACTTCAGACCAAGAAGATGAAATACATAGAGGCCGTAACTGATTCGTCCAAGGTAGACTAACGGCTTAAACGCATACCACGGAGGGCTGTTAGCCAGGACCGAGATAAGAATGCCGATCGCACAGAGAGCCACCAGCGGATAACCGATTACCGACAGAAGATGAACTGGTTCTACCCCGTCTGCCTCGGGGCGCAGGAAAACTGCGGCGGCCCATAGCACGGCGAAGCTGGTCACGAAAAGCAATGCGCGTCGAACGTTAGAGAGGGCCGGCGAACGGCCACGCAGCAGGACTGCCGCGATGATGCCGAGAGCGATGGGATCGAGCCGCGTAAACGAGTTGAACTTGATGTATCTCTCCGAGCCCACGTGTGCCAGGAGAATCGCGATACGCAACGCATTCGAAATGAAAAGCATAACGCTAGCAACCACCAGCAACCCGCGTTCCCCGAAATTTCTGACCAGCGGGGGCCATACGAAGTAAAACTGCTCCTGTACCGAGAGACTCCACAGCGGATTGATAACTGAAACGGCCCGCAAGCCGGACATCATCCACCAGTTTCCCGAGAACAAAAGAAAAGCGACGACTGCCTTTACGCTGACGCGCTCGTTGGGTATGAGGCCATTCGTGGCTAAGGCCAGCGCAAGGAAAAAGAAGTAGAGAGGCCATATTCTCAGAATGCGCCGAAAGTAAAACCACTTCACATCGACAGTACCCGTGCGCGTCTTCTCGCGCAGAAGCAGTTCGGTAATGAGATACGAACACAGAGCAAGGAATATATCGACTCCGTAAGTTGCGGCCGCCGAGATCGTGGAGACACCAATCGCGAACCATTTGCCGAGATGCGGATTGTACCCTGCAGGAACATATGGAAAGTGGTGATGAACAAAAACCAGACAAAAGGCACAGAAGCGAAGCACATCCAGTTCGGGACGATAGAAGCGTTGCGCCGTGTTCCGGGCGTTAACGGCGGCGAGCTGGGGCCCAGGACGTTTGGTGACCAACCTTAGGTCAGGGCTCTCCAAGGCCGGGAGTGGAACAGAAACCAGATTCATGATCGCGTTTTTTTCGTTATTCGCGTACGGTTTTGTCGCCGAGCCGTGATATGCATCATTCAACTAAGCTTGGGGCAGCGGCGCCCACCGATCGCGGTTGCGGTAGTCCCTTACACCTTGCAAGACATTCCCCATCGCTTTTACTCTGCCTGATAGCGCGCGGTGAAGCAGTCGACGAGAGAGAAACACAAACGAGGCCACTTGCGGAACGTGGGAATATTGCGAAAGGAAGCGAATCGCAGAGTACGTGTACCAGCGGTCAATTGAAGTATTGCTCTTACTTGCGCTGGCGTTCACGTTGTGGAGCACGATCGCTTGGGACGCTACGCCGAGTCGCCACCCCTTACGTCGCAACCGGAAACATAATTCAGCGTCTTCCCAGTACAAGAAGAATCGGTCGTCCATTAAACCAACGTCTTCGAGCGCCGTCCGACGCACCAGCATGCTGGCTGCCGTCAGAAAGTCCAACCGGCGGCCTGACCGCGGACGCTCCGTGGCTTGTGAGCAGTAGCCGGTCCAGAGACTAATCCAGCCTCCACCCCACGCCTGAATCTTTTCCGGATCCGACGTGTAATGAAGGACCGATCCGACCGCCCCCAATCGATAATCGGACTCGGCAGTACGTACAAGTTCGCGAAGAGCAGACAGTTTGGGTTGCGTGTCGTTGTTCAGCAGCCAAACGTACTTAACGTCGTGACGCATCAGTTCGCGAATTCCTGCATTATTGCCACCTGAGAATCCCAGGTTCTTGTCGGTTTGCACGATGCGTATCTCGGGATAAGCCGAGCGAATGCGCTCTACAGAATCGTCGGTCGAACCGTTATCCACCACAACTGTCAGCAGTTCTTGATAATCGGTGGCGCGCAGGGCGTCAAGGCACAGCAGAGTCTCGCGCCAGCCGTTCCAATTAACGATGACGCAACCAACGAGGGGATCACGGCTCACGGGATCACTCTCACGTTGTAGGTCTTGGCGGGAAGAGTCGCAGACGCGTTCGCGCAGCGCTGAACGGTGATCGTGTTCGCTGAGGTAACCGCTCCGCTGACGATTTCAAGTGGAGAGTCGAGGCTGCCGTCGGTCGCCGCGGGATGAGGAACGATCTGTCCTACAACTGCCCCGGCGACATTAGCGACGCCCCGAGCGCAACTACCGGCCTTCAAAGCGCCACCGATCCCGGCGGTCCTGCCCGACAGCGGAAGCTGAGTTTTCAAAGCCACGTTGTCGCTGCTCGGAATCGCCTGTCCTTCGCCCCACCTCGCGCTGCCGTGAGTCATCCAGTTGCCTTGCGCGTCGATTTTTGCCAGCAGCGCGCGGGCATCATTGTTCGGGGCCTGGATACTGGCAAAGGTGTTGTAGAAGTTGAAGCCGCCAGGCGGGGAATCGATCGCATCCGGGCCATAATAGTTTGTGAGGTCGGCTTCATTGCGGTGATCGACATTGCTCATCAGAAGAGCACCCTTGCCATTGATCAGAGGTGCATAGGCAGGCGACAATTGAAATGCGTCCCACTGTTGGTTGTCGACCTGAATGCCAGCGAGATCAGTCCTCACAAAATTTCCCTTGGTCAACGCAGATCCGCAATTGATCGCGACAATCCCTTCGGCTTGCACTTGCCCTTCCGGTCCCACGTGCACCAGGTCCTTTGCGCAGCCCGCCTCTCCGGTAAGGTGGAGCTGGGAGTTTCTTATGATTCCATCGATCACGAATGAATCGGTGCCTAACGCGCTAATGTTGGCGTGAAAGTTCAAAGTCGAGTTATACGTGTAAGTGCCTCTGCCCCACCTCACGCCGACCTGCCCTTTCTCCACATTCAGCCACACATCGGAGATGTAGGTGTACCCAAAGCTATTCCCTCCTCCGTTCATGGCGAAGGCCATCGCAGTAGTGTTTCCTACGTGGGGGAAGCCAATGTGAATGTCTCGAATGATTGTGCGCTCCGTCCACGTCGGCAGATTCGGCGACATCAGGTTTTCGAAAAGTATTGCCGTGGAGTTTGGCCCGCGAAAGTTGTTGATGACGAGATCTTCAAAAGTTGCGCCAATCACGGTGCCCGACCGGATTCCGTTCTGCACATTTGTGCCTGGGCCTTTGAGTGTGAGTCCCCTGAGTATGCCCGCTTTTTGAATCGTGTAGGGCTGCATCTGCCAGACGATGGCGTCTCCGCTTCCCGTGTATTCCAGTGAAGTCAGCGCCGACCCTGCTCCCTGCAGACTTTGGCACGGCTTAAACATTCGTATCGTGGTGCCGTAGACGTATTTTCCCGCGGGGATATGAACCTCCGCGCATCCGTTGCCCGCGGCAAAGACATTGTTGATTTTCTCGCCGATGTCAGAGCCGGGATAAGCCGCGGGATTGACGACGCCATTCACAGCCGACGCCGTGATGGCCGGCGAGGAAACATCCGATTGTGCTTTCCCCGCCGATGCCATCGACTGAGTCGACATCGCGGCTACGTTTGGTCTGGCCTCACCCCAAAACGTCCCGAGATTGCCGACCGCAAAGGCGATCAAAACGAGGACCAGGATAGCAAGAAAATTTAAGCGTGCGCTCATCACAGGCCGATCACGGACCCAAGCTCCGATTGCGCGCGGGCCAAGTCTTGCGGAATGCCGATATCGATGAAGTACCCATCTGACTTGAACCCAAGCAGGCCCCGTGTCAGCTGAGCGGGAAGGACCTCTCGCTCAAGAGATATGCTGCGGTCCTTCACCACCCGATCCACGACCACTCGATCCATGACGGACGGCTCGAACAGGTATACACCGCCGTTGATAAAACCCGGCTTTCGCTCCATGCTCTTTTCCGAGAAAGAGGTCACCCAGCCTTGATCGTTCACTTCAATGTTGCCGTAGCGCGACGTATCGGGCACATGCGCGAGCGCGATGGTGGCCTCGGCCGCACGCCTGGCGTGCAACTCCCACATCGCGGCGAGAGACAGGCGCAGAATCGAGTCGCCGTTCATCGCCAATACGCGTTCTCCGCGAGCATAGCGAGAATAAGCGAGCCCAAGCGCTCCGGCGGTTCCCAAGGGTTCGTCCTCATACGAGCAACGAACATCAAGACCGAAACTCCGATCTGTCAAACTTTGCTCCACCAGCCAATGCTCGATTTGTCTCGCGTGATGGCCCAGGCATAACACCACTCTCGAAAGGCCATGATCCGCAAGCATCTTCAGCAGGTAGGCGAGAAACGGCTTGCCCTGGATCGGCGCGAGCGCCTTTGGACCATCGGCGTACACCGGTCGCAGCCGCGTCCCCAGGCCGCCGACCAAGATCAGGGCCGGGCACTGGGAGAGCCCATTGTTTTCGCGCGCTTCCGAAATCATTTGCTTCTCGTGCGGAGATAACATCAGGCGCACACCGTCTCAGGCACCCGCCGAGCAGCCAGTGCCCGGCGCAGCACGGCCTCAAAACGCCGGCTGAATAGGTCGCGGGTAAATTCCGCGGCGCGGCGCCGCATCGCGGCGTCGGAAAACTCGCGGCCTTCAAAACGCAGGATCGCTTCCTGCAAGGCTGCGGCAGATTCTTCTTCGTAGAATTCGGCCGTCTCCGCCGTCATCGAATCGACGACGCCACCTTTGGCGAGCGCAATCACGGGACACCCCGCCGCCGCGGCTTCGACCGGCACGAGCCCAAAATCCTCAACCCCGGGGAATATCAGCGCTTTCGCGCGCCCGTAGTAGTTGAGCAATTCCTCATCACCGACAAATCCCAGGAACTCAGCCGAGGCGCCCAGTTGCTTCGCCAGATTCTTGAGCTTTTTTTCTTCCGGACCTTTACCCACAATCTTGAGGCGGCGTCCCAGGCCAGCGCACGCGGTAATCGCCTGATCGATGCGCTTGTACGGCGCCAGGGCGGTGACCATCAGGTACCAATCCTCAGGGCGCCGGATCACAGCCGCGCCATTGCCCACATCGCCCGGACCGTAGATGACTTCAGCCTCGCGCCCGTAGAGATTGCGGATTCGCTTCGCCACGTAACGGGAGTTCGTGCAGTAAACGTCTACGCGATCTACGGTGCGGCGATCATAAATCTGCAGCAGTTTCGCGATCGGCTTGAAAAACAATCGCGAGGCAATATGCCCAACCTGCGCCGGCCCGAAATAGTCGTCGAAACGATCCCAGATGTAACGCATCGGGGTGTGAATGTAGCAGATGTGCAGCGTCCGGCGGTTCGAATTCTTATTGACCATTGCTTTGGCGACGGCGTGCGAAGTCGAGATCACGACATCGGCGTCTTCCGTGCTCGCCTGCGTCATTTCCGCTGCCAGGGGAAACAGCGGCAGGTAATGACGGTACTTCGTTTTGGCGAACGGCATGTGCTGCAAAAAGCTGGTGTGAATCTTGCGGTCTTCAATGATTTTGCTGACGCTGCCCGGAACATGCACCAAGGTCCACAAGGGAGCCCCGGGAAACATTTCGCACAACGTTTCCAGCGCTTTTTCCCCGCCCCGCATTCCGGTGAGCCAGTCGTGAACCAAAGCAACCTTGAGGGCGGAAGTGTCCACGCGAGACGAAGAGTGTTGTCCCGCCGCTATTAAAGAAGAAAGTTCTGAGAGAGTTGCCATGCGCCCCTGAATCGTTAAGAAAAAGCCTACTGCGTCACGCGAAATGGAATGTTGCTCTTGAGCGTGTGCTCGGCAGTGCCCACCTCAATAGTGCCCGTCTTCGTTCCGGCAGGTACTACGGCCGTAACCTCGGTGTTTCAGAGTGGTAATCGTTGCCCGCGGGAAATTTGAAATGTGTCGGCCCTGTCATTGTAGCGCCCGCTCGCGTTCGACCACCTGCGGTTAGTCCCAGCTACCGCCAAAGCGTCCGGCTCTGCCGCAGTCTGTTGTTCCGGCGCCAGACTTCGAAGGCCCTGTTCGACGGGAATCCGTGGAGTCCATCCTACTTTCTCCCGTATTTTCGTGATGTCGGCAGCGAGAGACTGCCGATCAAACTTGCGGAATTTAGTGCGATCCTCGATAACCGCACGCGTGTCGCCGAAGGCCTTCTGCAGAATCCTGACCACTTCGCGCGACGAAGTCTGACGACCGGTCGCCACATTGAACGCATCGTATTTGCCTGTGTCCGCCAACAAAACCGCAACCACCGCACGGACGACGTCGGAGACATGGACAAAGTCCCGCGTCCCATCCAGGTAGCCCATGCGTAACTCAGGAAGAAGATCGTTGCCAAGTAGTTCGATAATGCGCGGAATCAGATGGGCGATAATCTCCCGCGGTCCATAAACGTTGGAGAACCGCAATGAGGCTGCTGAGAGTCCAGGAATGGTACGCGCCCCATAGGCAATTAAGCTTTCGGTTAACGACTTCGAGAGGCCATACACGTTGCCGGAAGCGCTCACCTCAGTCTCGCTGTGTATAACGTCTTCGATCCCATACACGTCGGCGGTGGAGGCGGCGACCAGTTTGAGCACGGAAAGACCATCGAGAGAACGTACCAACAATTCCGTACCGCGAACGTTGGTTGCGAAGGTCTGGTCAGGATGTGCCATGCAGTAAGGTATGTGATGCAAGGCGGCAAGGTGGACGACATAATCGGGGTTGAATGCATGGACGAAGCTGATCCACTCCTCATCCGGCACTGTTGCCATATCGATACGCTCGAACTGCGCCTTGGGGTTCACGTATTCGCGCCGTCCGACAAACAGGTTGTCGATAACAACCACGTCGTGTCCAAGGGCGACCAGTTCGTCAGTCACATGACTGCCGATAAAACCCGCACCACCCGTCACTAGCGTTTTCATTTAATTCACTCCATGTTTAAGGACCCGGCCCAGTAAGCAACTCCAGTCCAGTTCCTGACTTGCGCTAAGACCGTTCGCGGAGAATTCGCCCCAGCGGCGGATGGCGTTGAGACATCCGGAAGCAAGCTCGTTCGGCGCCGTCACGGTGCCGATGACATAGCGATTCACCACGGCCGTGGTTCCGTTTTCCGGGTAGTCGACGGTGACGACGGGGAGCCCGCTCGCCATGGCTTCGGCGACGACACGGGGAAAGCCTTCGCGACGGCTGGGGACAACCAGCAGCAGCGACGATGCCAGCAGCTCGACCTTTCTTTCGTCGGAGATGAACCCGATCACGTCGATGCGCTCGCACAGCGGCGATGACGTCGCCCGGAGCTGCACACGGTCGAGCCAGGGCCCGGTGCCGGCGATCACCAGCCTTCCCCCGAAGCCGTGCGGAGCCAAACGTTCAAACGCCGAGATCAGCAGTTCGACGTTCTTGTGCTCCATAACCCGGCCAAAATAGAGCAGGTTTGAGCGTAACTGCAGCGGCTGGCTTCGATAACGGCTGAGGACGATGCCGCTGGGTATAAAGTCGGTTTCGCGCACGGAAACACGCGCAATGTATTCCGCCACCCCAGCGCTAACTGCCATGTTATAGCTCACCAGCTTCGGCATCCAGCGCTGCAGCAATCCAAAGGGGAAGTGGCGGCGGATTTCGCACCAGTCCAGCACCGCCCGATCGCGTGCACGCCGCGGTGCCAGCATGACGTGCAGGAGCGGCCATTGGTTGAAGATATGCAGATCGTAGCTGCTGGAGCGGAGCACTCTTCGGCACCAGTGTGCGTAGCGAAACACCGTGCCAAGCTGGCGACGGAAGGCTTTGATCAGAGGTTTCTCATAGTTCGGGCTTAGGGGGTAGCGGAAAATTCGAATTCCGCCACGGTTTTCCTGTTCGGGGACGTCGGCGGAGTGGCGAATGCAGTAAACGTCCACTTCGTGACCCAGCGCGTGCAATGCCTCTCCCAGTTCGGCATACCGGACTTCCTGGCCGCCAATATGCGGCGGATACATCTCGGTGAAGATAGCAATTCTCATGCGCACTCCCCGGAGCCAATCACCAGAATGATGGCGATGCCGCGCAGCCCGTCCAGCTCCCGTGTGCGTTTCACGCTTGGCTCACTTCGGCCTGCTCCAGCCCGGTAGCAGGATCAACCTCGGCTGGCCACTGAGAGTCCTCGTCGGCCTCTCCGTCGCGCTGAAGAATCATCATTGCAATCAGAAACCAGAACCCGAATAGCGCTGGCTCGACGTTGAACATGCCAGTCAGGAGGAAGGTCGACCAGAAGCTCGCGATTCCTATCAACAGCGGGGTGGGACGCTTGATGGTTTCGATACGAAGGCGCCGCCACATGGCCCAGAACAGCCCCAAAACAACTACGGTCCCGATCAGACCGATATGGAGCGCCAGCGCCAGATACAAGTTATCTACCAGAACGTGGATGGCACCTCCGAACATTTCGTCCTTGAGGGGAACAAGGACTGGTTTTTCCGCCTCGCAATATCCCAGACCAAACATCTTCTGCAGGAACGTCGAGTGCCATAGCTCTGACGCGTAAGCCCCCCATTGCAGAAGCCTCTCATCGAGGGAAGAGGTGTCATTCGAGACCGTTCCTCTCGTCCCGACTACAAGATTGGAGATCCCGCCGAAGGCAATGAACGCGCTTAAGGCGAGACCAACCAGGGGCTGCCAATTCATCCGGCGCAGACTTCGTCCAAATGTGAAGGTCACGGCCGCGAATGTGGCGAAGGCCAGCTCCAGATAGACGACTCGCGTCAACGTAAGGTAGCAACAGGCCGAGGCGATCAGATACAGCGGGATTCCTTTGACCCACCCTCTGGGTCTGCCGCACATTGCAATTGCGATGGCGGCAATCAATACGGCAAAATTCCCAAACTCCAGGGCGGTGCCAAATACACTAGTTGCTCTTATCGTTCTCGATATTGGTGTCGTCCACCAGCTGATGTAGATTCTGAAATTGCCATCGGTGCTGGCCATCTGAATAATGGGGCTTTGAAATATGACTTGCAAGAATCCGATCATGGCGCAAACCAGAAATATGAACACCAGGATTCGCCTTGGTGACTGCTCCGACAACCTTCCCGTGAAGGCGCAGGCGATCGGCGCAAAGATGAGCGGGCAGTAGTATGCGTTGTACGAGAAGATGATGTCGGCCGGTGCTTTCCCCTGCCACACCCACAGGATGGGGACATCTATGAACAGGACAGTCATCGCCACCACCCACATGCCGGTGGGGAAGGCGGAGAAATCAAACCTGCCATAGGTCAGCGCCAGTAAGGTCAGCAAGCCAAAGCAGACACTCTTGATGAATGCGATGGGAAGCGGACACGCGCCGCCGGTAAGCAGCATTTCTATTTCCGGCAAAGCGCAGTTAATGACGCACGCGACCATCGCCAGGAACGCCGTGGTCCCGAGGACGCTGCCCTGCGGATGGTACTGCCGGTACAGTTCGTTGTAGTCGTAGGTGAGTTCACTCATATTAAAGAAGACGGTTGTAAGGAGATGGTTTTCTCATTCCAGTCGTAAGCAGGGGTAAGGGTTGTCATGGCGCGGATTAAAGTTCTAGTTCGCGCCGTCCCTTAAGGCCGTGTTGCAGGGAACAAGACTGCGACCGGGGAAAAGCGATCGCTCCAGCCTCGTCGTGCCTGCGACTAACGGACTATGCGGCAATACCCGAGATTGAAACCGAGCGACCGGCTTCTCTATGAAGACGTGCGCAAGGTGGGCGACAAGAAGACTTGCCGCCACCGTTACGGGGAGAAAAATCTGCCACGGCACAGTCGCAGGGACCACCTCCAGGACCATGCCGTGGAACAGATACAGCGGATAGCTGATTTGTCCGAGCCATGCCAGGCCTCGTGGGAAAGACATGGAGCGCACAAGATAAAGCGCCAGAAAAATAACATAGCCGGAGAGCCAGCTTGCAATCTGGCACGGAACGCCGGTATGAGGCAGCCCCTGCCGCAACACTTCAGGCTGCGTGTATAGATGGGAGCGAAGCCAAAAGGTGACCGCAAACACGGCGAACAGCGCCAGCACTGCGAGGAGGATCGATTTTGTGCGGCCGCCGGCGGAACTCTGCCGGTACAAGAGGGTTCCGAAGAACGCCGTCACAATCAGGCCAAGCCTTCCGGCCGGTAGTGATTGGTGCGCAAAGGCGGCAATCGCAACTTGGGAGCCCAACAGCAGCCCCATCGATACCCAGAGCCATGTACGAGTGCGACGGAGAACGCCAAAGAAGAAAAGCACGGAACAAAGCACGTAAAAAATGAATTCCAGCTCAAGGGTCCAGTAGGCACCAACCGCCGCGGGAATTCGGATGTATTCCTCGATCATGGTTGTGTTGCCGAGGACGAAGGCCACGGGGTGCAGGTTATACCAATCGGGAAGCTTATGCGGCCCTCGGAGATTCAGGCTGGTCAGTGCCATTACCACAAACAGGCTTACAAGATACGTGGGCCAGAGGCGCAAGAGCCGGCCCAGCCAAAAGCGGGACAGCGAATTGTATTTCTCAATGCTCACCGGGATGATGAACCCACTGACGATGAAGAACACGACTACGCCCATTTCGCCGAAGTTTATGTACTTAAGGCTCCACTGCTTAAAGCTCGGGGATATGACTTGCACGGCGTGCTGGCAGAGGACCAGGAACATTGCAATTCCACGAAGCACATCGAGAAACTCAATCCGCCTCGACTTGTCGATAGAGGCGGTTGTGATGCTGACTGGCTTGTGCTCCTCTCCGTTGTCGTTCCGCCGCTCGATGGCGGCGTCAACATTGTGAGTAGTGACTTTAGTCGGCATACTGGCCATCCAGTGCCGGAACTAGCTGTGCGTTGCCCTGGCGCGCCGGGCCGTGGTCCAGCAGGCGCTCGAGGGAATCGACGGCCTCGTCCCAGCTGCACTTCCGGATACGCTCGTATCCCTGGCGCGCAACCTTTGTCCTCAGTTCGGCGTTGCGAACCAGCCGCAGCACATTCTCCGCCAGTTTCTTGGGATCGCGCGCGGGACTCAGCAGCGCCGTCTCGCCGTCGATTCCGTACTCGCGATGTCCGCCGATATCGGTGGCCGCCAGGGCGGCTCCGCACAGCATGGCCTCGGCGGGGGGTAGCGGCCAGCCTTCGATCCGTCCGGGAGAAACAAAGACTGCCGTCTGGTTATACAGTGCGCGCAGCGTCTGCCGGCTCGGTAACCTGTGATACTCGGCCCAAGCGGGCAGCGCGGGCGCAGGCGAATAGCCGAACAAGGTCACTCGCAAATCGGGAAGTTCACTTCTGACGAGGCTGAGCGCCTCAAGCCCGTCGGCTGTGCCCTTCACTGGATGCAAGTGATGGAGCATCATGACCCGGTTAGGATTGCGAGATTCAATGGGTGTGTCCAGGCCGAACTCCTGAGAGTCGACGCCATTCGGAATATAGGTGCACTCCACACCCAACTGGTCGGCCATATCCCGCAGCCAGCGCGCGACCACAATCCTTTTCAGCGGGGCCTTCCAGGTGGCCCTGACTCGCGCTTCCGGGCCGGACCAAATTTCCCAACTCTGTATTAGATAATGCTTATCGCCTCTTGAACGCGGGTAGCTGATCAACCACTCGGCCGTCTCCCAGGCGGTAGCTATTACTATGTCCGCATCTGGGACAAATCTACTCGACAGCGTCGGAACCCACAGCACTCGGATAGAGGGATCAAGTGGATACCACTTCCGGGGATGAAAGCCCCGAGTCAAAGATCGTAGTATGAAGGCTGTGGTTCCTCTGGCTTTCTGTGTTGCGGTGGTTGCCGCTGGATTTATAGCAGGGTGAACCAGGGTCACGCGATGTCCGCGACGGGATAGTTGGTTCGCGTATTCAAAGGCCACTTTCATTCCACCATTCGGCAGATGGCCGGAACCGTGAAGGAGAAATGTAATCCTGAGATCCTTCATGCGAAAAGCTTTCAGGCTGCCTTTTGTTTTGCGAGCGGCCGCCGCAGGATGACGGTGGCGTAGCTGACGAAGAAAGCGATCGGCGCCTTCAACAACAGCTTCGTCTTTTGCCGGTGAATTAGATCAAGCAGCGGCAATTTGGGTTCGTAGTAGTTGTGACCGAAATACGCGCGGTATTCGACAATGTCGTATCCCAGATTGCGGAAGAACTGAAGCTGACTCTCCATCGGCCCGCGACAGTGGGAATAGTAGGCTTTGAATTTGTCATGCCGCTCGCGATCGCGAGGCGAGAACCGGTCAAACAGGAAGTCAGTGACGCGATCCGGGAGCACGCGATTGAGCAGAAAAGGCAGGGCGTACAACGTGGCGAAAGAATGGACGGCCAGTCCGCCGGGAGCCAGGGCCTGAAACATGTTGGTGTATGCGCGCTCCGGGTCGCGGAAGTGTTCGGCAGTCATTCGGCTGAAGATGAGATCGTAAGGAGCGCCTGGCACCGGAGCAGTTGAGCAGACGTCGTACACGGATGTTCCCTCCATCTCCGACTTGAGCAGTTCGCCTTCCACTTGATCCGCTGCCCGAAACGTCAATCCGTATTTGCGAATCACGTCCTGACCGATCGCGGGATTGGCCCCTGCACCGATCTCGCAGACTCGTTTCGCCGAGTTGCGGGCAATCACATCTTCGATGAACGCTGGGAACTTCTGCCAGCCTTCAAACTCATCGACTTTGCGGAAAGTCACGATCATTAGGAGCGGTGCTTTCGGGTGCGGAATTTATTTGGCCAGCGTGGGTTGTCAGATTGTTATGCGGCTCGGGGCTTGACGCTGACAAATTCGAGGTTTGTCGCGAAGTAGCGAAGAGGCGTACTTCCTGTCATGAACTGATCCATCCTTTCAAATAGCCGGAAGTTCGGATAGTGCACCGAATTCTTGGGAAGAAGCTGCCGATACCAAAGGTCGAGCAGATCCAGGCCAACCGACCCGAGCAACTCCTTCACCCGATTCTCGCTGTACAGCCGGTCGTGGTAGTTATCCCCCAGCCAGCGGGCAATCTGCTGCGTCCAAGAGAGTTTCGTCGGAAGGAAGAAACAAAAGAAGAGACCTCCTGGTTTCAAAACCCGACTAATCTCCGTAAGAGAGGCTCGATCGTCGCGAACGTGTTCCAAAACGGCTACGCTCAAAAAGACATCGAAGGTCTTATCTTCGTAAGGCAAGACATATTCATGATCAAGCGGCCGCACCTGGATGCCAAACCGCTTGATTATGGGCACATCCTGCCCAAAGGCGGAGTCTTCTTTATCAGACAAGATATCGCAACTACCAAGATAGTTTGGACCTAAATCCCGAATTAGCTTGCTAACATGCCCCTTGCCACACCCCCAGTCCAGAACAGAAAGATCGCTAAAAGAACAGGCAAAATGCTGTTCAGACAGGGCCTGGACAAACCGTGTCAGGTAAATATAAGCATATTGGCCGGCGGGATTCGCGAGAAAACTGTGCGAAGGCAGCGTCGCTGCGACTTCACGAATCTCTTCATCCAACGGCCAGCGTTTTGAGAATACTTCGGCGCGTAACAAGCGAACTGAATGATCCACATCAGGCACCGTTTTTTTCCCTTTCCCCCGCTGGACCGATCACCGTCGCAAAGACTGCCCAGTCTGATTGAACGATGATCTGATGCCAATCTATTGCAGCCGCAGATTAGCCTTCCAGTTGGTAATGTTTTCCACGGGCAGCTTGATTTGGGTGGGGACCCGGCCAGTGATCCACGACTCAAGCTTGTGCAATTCTGTGCGTCGAAGCACGGGGAGGCCGGTGTCGTTGGCGATCTCCACGCTGCGGTGATCGACTCCAATGACGAGCGTCCTCTTCTTGAACTGAAGAGCGCGGATGCCGCCGTGCAGCCGGCTGCCGACATAGTCGAGTTCTTCGTTCGCCAGAAGATGATCGTATGAGTGTAAGTTCTCACCGATGACGCGGACACCATTGATGTTCAATCCTTGAAAATAGGTGTAGTCGCCGTGCATCTGGGGAAAGAAATACAAAGTCTCATAGTGCTTCTTGAGGATGTCGATCATTTCGCGGTCGGCCGACGGATCGCGAAGATAGGCCGTCAGTGCGAACATGACATTTTTTGTTTTCTCCTGTGGAACGGCCGCGCAGTGTTCGGGGCTGAGCCTCCACATGGTTGGGCACGAGGTCGACACGCTGACGATTCCGATCTGATCGAGCAGGTGCTGCGTGAACCGGTCGCGCACGGAGTGGATCTGGTGTCCATCCAGCACGCGACGGAGCAAGGTCCGGTCTCGAAAGGACGGCTTGGTGCTAATGCCTCCCCATGTCACGCCAAAACAGATGGCATTGGTGAGGAAGATCGAATCGAACCAGCGGAGGCGCCATCCTTTGGAGGCAAGAACGTTGGTGCCACCAATGAAACACATGTCGCTCTGTCGCAGGAAGTAATAGGAGCGCCGGCTGAGCGCTTCGTGACTGGGCAATCGAAACACGCGAGCATCAGGGAACATTTCGTGGATGACGTCGTTGACGGCCTGCATGATGATCTCATCACCCAGGTTCCACGTTCCGAAACTCGTGTCGATGACCGTGACGGTTTTCAGTGGGTACCTTTCTATTGTGAAAGCTTCGATTGCCTAAAGGAGCGGCTTACGCTAACAGGCGCTGGACCCGCGCTACGCCGCGATAGAGAATATTCTTTCGGGGCGGGCGTGGAATGGAACCGTCCGCACCCAGGTCCAACAGACGAATCGTTCGACCCTGGAAACATTCGGCAAGTTCTTGCTGGGAGAGAAACAGACCCTTCGCTGTTTTAAAGTCGTTTCCACTCTTGCCGCCAAAGTGATGCAGATAACGTTCGTGCTCGGCGTAGCCCTGCACGGAGTAGCCTTGCGCGAGAAGCGCCGCCTGGAATTTGGTGACAGACCAGAAAAATTCGTGCGCCTCGTCGAGTCCGCGCTCGCGATACAGCGCTGCGTCCACGAGCAGGCAATATCCGTCCACGCGCAACAGATTCCCGCCATACGCCGTAATGCCATATGCCGTAATTCCCGGCTTGTGTGCCATCAGCAGGTTGGACAACCAGTAGGGATCTTTGATTTCCACATCACTGTTCAGCAGCAGCAAGTGGGTGCTGTCAGGGGCAGTGTTCTGCGCCGCGATGTTGTTTCCTCGGGCGAAGAACGAGTTGTATCCCAGCAACGTCAGATGCTGGATCAATCCCTCGCGCTGAAGACGCTTCACGAGATCCTTCGTGCGCGACTCGGACGCATTGTCCACCACCACAAGTTCGTAATTGACACCTCGAGTGCATTGCACCAACGAACGGATGGAGAGCTCCACATATCGAGGTGCATTGTGCGTGAGCATCAGAATGCTCACTTTTTCGAACCGCGCCGGCTGCCGGCGTTCGCCTTCCATGGGCCGATCCAAATTACTCGGGGCCAGGTTCGTCGGGGCAAGGTTCATTGGGGCCGGAGCCGAGGCATTCACGGCCTGCTGTCTCCTCGTGGCCAACGCGGGCGCTCTGCGGCTTCCAGACAATGCTTCCTGAAGTCTGGAAACATAAATCTGAAGTAAGCTGCGTTCTGCATGACTGCTGGCAAACGCCCAGGTCAAGAGGATGACGATGCCAGAGTTGAGGAGAAACAAGCTCGCCAAGCGGAGGAACCCGGGCTTCATGGAAATCTGGACCGCTGCCATCGCTAAGCAGCAAGCGACGGAAATCACTACGCACGGACGAAGGACGACGTTGACCCAGTCCGCCGCCTTGAGTCCAATCCGCTTGCACAGGAACCAGACGCGGCCCGCACCCACAAGGACAGAGCCGCCGGCCGTGGCCCACAATACCGAGCTCGCGGGCATATGCAACCGCAGGAGCAGATAGCCTACGGGCACCGAAATGCATAATAAGGCGCCAATTACCGCTTGATACAATGCGATGCGCCCCTCTGCCTGAACCGATGTCCTGAATCCGGCGGTCAGCATGTCGATCAAGATGCTGATGAGCAAAATGGTAGAAAAAATCACCGTGTCCGCAGGCACTTCGCGGAGCCATAAACGCAGGCAATAGTTCATCTCGAACAAAACAGGACCAATAAAAAGCCACAAGAGTACAAACCCATATTTATTGCAGAGGTTGGAAAGAAACAGCATCTCGGAACGGTCCCCGGCTGCTTCGGCCTTCACGATCGTGGGAGACGTCGCGGTCAGAAGTCCATTGCTGACGCTCGTACCGAATCCGTTGACCTGCATGGCGATTCCATTGGCGACATTCGCCGTCGTGCCAATGAATCTGTTAAACAGAATTGCCGGTCCCTGGTAACGGATCTGGACTGCCAGCGTGCCCAGCAGGCTCCAACCGGAAAAACTGAGCAGCTGGCGAATCTTCATCCCGCTCATCGGGAAGGAGAGTTGCCGGCACTCGGCATAACGGACCAGACAGTACATAACCGGCCCAGCCAGGACGAAGCAATCGCTAACGGCGTTAATCGCCGCATACCAGACCAGTCGATCGCCGGGAAGCGCTTTCAGCGAAGTGACGCCAATAATCAGAAACAAGGAACCTGCCGTCGCCATCACGTACAACGCGGCAAACGACTCCTTGGCCATAAGCAGGGCCTGGTACGGGGTGGAGATAATGCTCATAAAGAGCAGAAGCACCACAACGCGGTAAGTCCACATGGCCGCACCCAGCCTGGCTTGGGGCAGATTAAGAAAGCCATAGACCACCCAGTGTGACAGCAGCAGAGCCCCCGCCAAAACGCTGAGGGCGAGAAGGCCATGAATCACCAGACTTGCGCTGAACCACTGGCTCGCTTCTTCCGTGCTGCCTTCGCCCAGCGAATAGGCCATGTGCCGTAGAGCCCCGCCGGTGAGGGCTCCGTTAATGAACAGCAGGGCGGTCAGACTTCCCGCGATCACCGAAAAAATGCCGAAGTCCGTCGCCCCCAAACTTCGCAGGGCCAGCGGCAGTGTGACGAAGCCGGCTCCTGTAGCCACCGCAATCCTGGCGTAGGACGCGACGGTGTTCACGACGATTCGAGTTGAACGGTGCACGGCTGGGAATCTCAGTTACTAGATCGAAGAAAGTCTGGTTGTCAGAGGCGGGGAGAACTGAACTTCACGCTGGTATGGGTCGGGAACTGAACTTACACCGCTTTTGGATAAGCCGCCGGGCCGGAGTCGAAAACGCCCATTGTGGTGACAATCTCCGGTGCTCTCCAAGTCTGCAAGCCGAGCCCTTCAAAGGCGAATTCCTTGGGTATGGCGCCCATCTTCGTTAGCGCTTCGGCCACTCTGAGTTTATTTTCAAACTGGCAATAGAACAGAATGAAACCACCGCCCCCGGCACCGGTAATCTTCCCGCCGAGCGCGCCATTCTTCCGGGCTTCCGCGTACATCTCCTCGATCAACGGATTGCTGATCTTTGACGACATGTGCCGCTTGGCTTCCCATGCAGAGTGCAGCAGGCCGCCGAAATCGTCCAGTTTGTGGCGCATCAATGCGCTCTTCATATCGATCGCTAGTTGCTTTTGCTGCGCCAGCGCATCGATCGTTTCGGCGTTGCCGGATTCCAGACGCTGGGTTTGATCCTCAATGATTCGATCCGACCGGCGGGTCTGCCCCGTGTAGCAAAGCAGCAGATTGTGCTCCAACTCGTTCAGCACATCTGGATTCACGCGCAACGGGTTGATCACCACCCGGTCCCCGTAGAACTCCATAAAATTGAATCCGCCGAAGCTGGCTGCATACTGGTCCTGGAGACCGCCTTGTATCGCCAGGTCATGGCGTTCGATGCGATATGCGGATTCCGCAACATCGTACGGGGTCATTCGTACCTTTTGGAATTCTTTGATCAACCCCACCAAAGCGACGATGAGCGCGGAGGATGAACCCAGACCGGACCCCGGAGGAGCATCGCTGTGCAGGAAGATCTCAAACCCCCCGGAATCCTTGGCGCCGAAACGGTTAATCACTGCTTTCACGAGATCCAGTTGGCCATCCGGCAGCATTTCACTCTGCGTCGTGTAATCCAGCAATAAATTGAAGTCAGCGGAAGCGAGCCGTATTCTGCCGTCCTCTCGTGGGCGCAAACTGCCCCACGCGAAGCTGTCAATGGTTGCGTTCAAAACGCAGCCACCATTTCTTGACGGATATGGCGGCACATCGGTTCCGCCGCCGGCGAAGCTGATACGCAGGGGTGCTTTCGCCCGAATTTTCATACCTTCCACCTCATGGGTAGTTCGTGTTGTGCTCGTGCCAGATCGTCAGGCACACCGATGTCCAGGAACAGAGCATTCGTGACGAAGCCGTACAGTCCACAGCCAATGAGACTGGGAAGCATCTCATCTTCCAAAGAAGCCGGGCGCTGATCGGGAATTAAGTCGACAAATTCCCGGCTTAAGACATAGGCGCCGGTATTCACCATCCCCGTGTTCTCGTTGTCATTCGAGTCGCCGTACTGGTCGCGGAACGCGGTAACGGCGCCGTTTTGGTTGGTCAAGACGCGCCGGTAACGGCTGGTTTTGTTTGATGCGACCAGAGCCATGGTGGCCAGCGCGTTGCGGCTATGGTGGAACTTCAACATTTCATGCACATCGAGGCCTACCAGTGAGTCACCGTTGAAAACAAACAGGGCGGGAGCATCGATCATGCAGGCTGCCTTCTTGACGGCGCCGGCGTTCCCCAGAAGTTCTTCTTCGACGGAATAATGCAACTCGAGTCCCCATTTCGTTCCTTTGCGAAAGTGACCCTGAACCTCGGATCGCCGGTAGCCGACACAGAGCACGACATGCCGGATGCCGTCGAAGCGGAGTTTAGCAAGTAGATATTCCAGAAAGGGGCGGTTGGCCACAGGAGCCATGCTCTTCGGCCCACTGAGAAAGACTGACCGCGAGCGAGCACCCAAACCGCCTACCAAAACAATTCCCCCAAGTGAATTCATTTTAGTAGGCGTGCTTGGCGTCACCGGTGTGTAACACCGTGCGGATCACGATGCGCAGGTCGAACAGCAGACTCCAGTTCCGCAGATAGTAAAGGTCGTGCTCAATGCGTTTCTCGATCGAGGTGTCCCCTCGCCAGCCGTTCACCTGCGCCCATCCGGTTATGCCGACCTTCAGATAGTGCCGGGCGTGATAACGGGGTATTTCGACCCCGAACTTCTCCACGAAATGGGGGCGCTCCGGTCGGGGGCCGACAACGCTCATGTCGCCTCTAAGCACATTGAAAAACTGAGGGAGTTCATCCAGGCTCGTGCGACGCAGGAAAGTACCCACGCGCGTGCGCCGCGAGTCGTCCCGGCAGGTCCAGCGCGTATCTCCTTCCTGTGTCGTGCCCAAGCACATGGTTCGAAACTTGTACATCTGAAAGACATTCCCTTTGAAGCCGACGCGGTTTTGAACGAAAAACACTGGTCCTGGTGAGCTAAGTTTCACGGCCGCCGCAATCACGGCCATCACGGGCGCAGCCATCATCAAGACGGCTGTAGAAAAGGCAATGTCGAATCCGCGCTTCAGGACCATGTACATGATCGATTCAATCGGCGAATGGCAGACGCTCACCATCCAGACGCCGTTGATGTTGACGAGCCGGTCGCTCGTCGGGGGTTGATCCCCCAAGTCCAAAACGACGCGCACCGGAACACCCAGGTGCTGCACTTTCTCCATTAGCTGTGGCATCTCATGGGAACGCGCGGCTGGCAACGCCAGCAGAATGTCGTCGACATGATTCTCGACCACCATATTGGCGAGGCAATCCATTTCATGGACGACCCCTTTCACCTTCACCTTCTGACCCGGAAGCCGGACGAAGCCTGCAATCTGCAGCGCCTGGAACTCGCGATCCACCAGATTCCTCGCGGTACGCGCCGCAAATTCATCGGCTCCTATAATCAACACCCGAATGCCTCCAGAATTGTGCAGGAAGCGGCCTCTCATCGCCGCCCGCAGCACGAAGCGCAGGCCGAGAGCGGAGAAGAACAAGATAATCGAAATCGAAGCCACAAACAGGCGCGAAAAGCTGACCGCGCGATAAAAGAAGACGATTACGAGTTCAGAGAACAATGTGATCAGCGTCGCCACGAAGGCGGAATACACATTTCCACCGCTCGTCAGGATGTATCTCGTGGTGGTAAGGCCGCAGCTCTCGATCGCGATCGACCACGCAATCGTCCCGAACATGAGCAGCCCAAAGTAAGGATAGGGGTCCAGGTCAGACGCGACGATCCGCGGCCACCCAATCGCTCCCGCAATCATGAACGAGAGCAGGGGTAATACCAGAGTCATCAAGCGTACGTTGAACACGGTGCGATTCAGTAGGCCGATCATGATTCCTCTTTTCAGTACCGTTCGTAGCCAATGATTGCCCTCGTTTATCTGACTTGGTGCACGCAGCGTCAGTGAGCGAAGGGTCGTGCTAGCAGGGGGTCTGAGGGTACGCGATAGTTAAGAGGTGGACGAACAGCTGCAATGAAGGAGCCTTACAACGATGCCGTGCGGAACCTGCGCGTCACGGCGCGGCTCAGACGAGGTGGAACTTCGGCCAGAAATTGAAGCCTGGGCTAATGGCAGGTCGGGATCGGCCCGGCAGCCGATTCCATGGCGAGAATGATGTTTGCGGCCTCTTGCAGTGACCCAGCGACTTCGTCGGCGGAGGTGGAGAGGCGAACGTCGAGCAATCCTATGCGTATCGTTCTGCAGCCGGCCCTGCGACCGGCTTCGACGTCACTTTCAGAATCCCCCACCATCCAGGATGCGGTTAGATCGATTCCCCGGTCCTGGGCGGCCGCCAGCAGCATTCCCGGCTGGGGCTTGCGGCACCCGCACGGCGGATCGGCGTCATGCGGACAATAATAGACGCCGTCGAAACCCTTTTCTCCTTGAAAGAGCTCTTGCCACATTCGGCGATGGAGCGAATCAAGTCCATGCTGGGTGACCAGTCCTTTTGCGATCGCTCGCTGATTGCTTACCAGCAGCACCAGAAAGCCGGCTTCCTGAAAACGTTTCACGGCTTCGGCTCCGCCCGGCAAGAACTGCACTTCCGCCCAGCTGGTGACGTAGCGTCCTTCCGGCATTTTCCGGTTGATAACGCCGTCGCGATCAAGAAATACCGCTCGAACCATAGACAATAGCTTTCTCCACCAACTCCGCAATGGCGTGGCCGATCAGGATGTGACATTCCTGGATGCGTGGCGTTTCATTGGAAGGTGCACAGATGCAGTAATCCGCATCGTTCTTCATCTTGCCTTCTGACTCGCCGGTCAGGGCTACGGTAGTCAACCCGACTTCTTTTGCCTTGGCCAGACCCAGCAGCACATTCGGGGAATTACCGCTGGTGGAGATTCCCACGGCTACGTCGCCGGGTTTGCCGAACGCTTCGATCTGCCGCGCGAACACCTGGTCAAACCCGTAGTCGTTTCCGATGGCCGTGAGGCAAGACGTGTTTACCGACAGGGCGAAAGCTGGTAACGCAGCGCGCTCGATGGCAAACCGGCCCACAAACTCGGCTGCAATGTGTTGCGCATCGGCCGCACTGCCTCCATTTCCGAACAAAAGCAACTTCCCCCCTTGCCGCATTGCCTTGACTATCGATTCCGCGACGGCAGCGATCAGGCGGACTGTCGCCTCAGAGTTGAGCAATCGCTGGTGGGTGGAGATCGATGCCTCAATCGTCAGTCCTACTTCGTGGACAAGCTCGTCCAGACCGTTATGACCGTTGGTTGGGCGTGCGCTTAGCGTTTGCATAGGAATCGAGTGGGAAGGATCTGGAAGAGGCCAGGCGTGTTTACGTGCGACAAGGCAGATTCAAACATCTTAAGCGACTGCGGTAGTTACTTTAACCACTGCAGCAGCTCGGGGAATAATTCATCCCTAGTCCTGAGATGTTTACCGCGAGCAGGAGTTTGAACGCCTCTATCTGCTCCAGCTGGTTGGGTAGTCGCGCGAGCCCACCGTATGGGTTTTGCCGCGGTGCCAAGGGCGGGGTTTCTTGTTGAAGCCGTTCTGCAACAGCAAGCCAGCCGCATGTTGCTGTTGTGCGAGAGCGCGGACGCTGGATTGGTCAGAGTGCCAGAGCCCACCCGAGGCGACATCCGCTTTGGCATGCAAAGGATCGGCAAGCTTCAGTCGAGCGGAACGCGACGACCGCGCAGCCTCTACTCTCAGCTTGCGAAGTTCGACTGCCACGCTGCTCGAGGTCATCTGATTCTGTTCTAACAATGCAAGCTCATCCTGAATGGTGCTTGATTTCGCCGAGCGCAGATCGGCGCTCGCCACCTTCATGTTGAGCTTGCGAGACGAGGCAGTCTTCGATGCCAGCGCATTCCGACCCCGGTCTGGCGCGGCCACTGCGGAGCGGGCGGCATCCATGGCGAGGGCGGAGAATGTTATATCCCAAGTAGACATGCTGGTCAGACTGGGAAACTGGCTCACCGGTGCTTTTTGCGCCGCGGCGGCGGGTCCCTGGCCCATGGTCGGTTGCCCCGCCCAAGTGGAGGCATTGGTTGCGGCGGCATCCATGGCGGGGATATCCGAGGTGGGGGCGCCCGACGCGGTCGCTAAAGCGGAGAACTTTGGAGCCCACGTGGAGGGGCTGATCAGACTGGGGAACTGATTCACTCTGAGTCTTTGCACGGGCGCGGAGGGTGGATCACTCATGCTCGGCTGCCCCGTCCAAGCGGCGCTGCCCCCGGGAAGCAACGGATTATCCGGGTGATCGAGGTCCTGAACGCGTGAGTTGACCGTCGGATCAATCGCACTCACACCTGCATCAGCTTGCTGCGCCGGAAGAACCCTGGGCACAAGCAAGATGCCCGCAATAACAATACTTGTGGCTCTCAGGTCCATACCTTAAAAGCCCTTGTAGATGGCGAGTCCAGAGAGAATGCCCACGGAGGCGCCGAGTCCCTCGAGGGCGACAGTCTTACTCTTACTCGTGGGGACGAATACGATATCCCCATCTTGAAGAGGGATGTCGCTCTCCTTGCCGGCGAGAATCTTTCCCAGCAGCAGCCGGCTTTCCTGAGGGCCATTGGGAGTTTTCCGTATGAGCCTCGAGTTGTTTAGAGCCGAATCCTTGTTCGCGCCCTGAGCGAGGGCCACTGCCTGCAGAGCCGAAAGATGCTGATTGTTGTCAATTAAGAATCCTCCCGGCTTGCCCAAATCGCCAACCATGTAGACGATGCCAGACCGAGAAACGACGATGGTATCGCCCGGCAGAATTGCCAGTGCTGCCCGCTTCGCCACATCTGGCTCACTGTTGTTGAGCTGGATGACCGTGGCATGATCGGGGTCATTCTTGTGAGTGATGCTTACCGCCTTGCCAGCGGTCGGCGTGATGCCTCCGGCAACCGAGATGAAATCCAGCAACGAATGCGTACCGAGGTCCGGGTAAACCCCAGGGTTTTTCACCTCTCCCAAAACGGAGACACCTTGCGTCGCATATTCCTGGATGAAGACCTCGACATGCGGGTGCTTGAGGATGTTTTGCTCGCGCAAGCGTTGCTCGATGCTCGTGGCGGCTTCCTCCGCAGTGAGTCCTCCAACATGAGTGAAGCCGGCAACCGGGAGATTGACGTCGCCGTTCTCGCTCACCCGGAGCTTGGCGGACAGTTCGGGCGTGTCGAACACGTCAACTGCGAGCAAGTCGCCGGCAGAAACACGAAGCGCCGGCGCAGTCGCGGGACTCGCCGCGTCCTGCTGCCCGAATGCGAACGTTGCCATTACCACAAGCCCAAGGACCGGCAGGGCACAGACCAGCCGTCGGGCGAGCTGTTGAGTCATCGTGTTAAGCAACTTGATTCTCATTGAGATCACCAGTGTTCTTGCTGTATCCATATGTGACGTAGGAATTTGCGTATTCGGCTTCGAGAGCGATGCCGTTCACGATCACTCCCAGAACCCGCGCTTTGGATCGGGACAGCACGTCTAGGGTGCGAACCAGCGCTTTACGGCGGGACCGGCCGGCACGGACCACCACTAACACCCCGTCCGCCCGGGCAGCCAATGGCATGCTGTCGGCGAAGAACAGAACGGGTGTGGTATCGATCACTACGTGATCGTACTCAGAGCGCCAGCGCTCCAATAGGTCCCCCATCTTTTTGGAAGCTAACAACTCGGCTGGCCACGGTGTCTGAGGGCCGGCGGAAATCACGTGCAATGCCGGGAGTTGTACAAAAGGTTTTCTTAGGGCGTCCTCCTCCGCTCCATACTTGCCTGAGATCATGGAACTGAGGCCCTCGGTCATACTGGATTCCACACCCAAGTGCCGCAGCAGCGTAGAGCGCCGCAGATCGGCATCGAGCAAGAGCACTTTCGAACCGCGCTGTGCCAGCGTGATGGCAAGGTTACAACTCGAGACGGACTTGCCTTCGCTGGGGAACCCGCTCGTGACCACAAGGACCTGCGGAGGCCGATCGGAAGCAGTTAGTAAGAGCGAGTTGCAAAGCACGCGGTAAGACTCCGCCAGAAGCGACGAAGGCCGCTGCGCCGCCATCGTTCCCAATCCACCTAGTGACGTGTCAGGCCGTCTGCCGTTAGTTCCGTTCCCATTGACCCTTCGCAACGACCTGCGGGTAATCAGTGGGATGGTGGCCAAAGCAGGAATGAACGATGCGGCTTCGACTTCTTCGGACGTGCGGATGGAATCGTCGAAGGACTCCAGCACAAACACAAACACCAGGCCCCCAAATATGCTGACGAGAAAACCCAGGGGCAGCATGATCGCCTTCTTCGGAAATGAGGGACGCGCGGGGACCATACCGCGCGACACAATGCTGATATCCGCTGATGCCAGACCCGCCAACAGGCCCGCTTCCTTCAGCTTCAATTGCAGCGTGTCGCTCAGCCCCTGACTGGCTTCAACCTCGTGCTTGAGCGTTGCAAACTCGACGCCAGCCGCATTGAGTTCAAAGGCCTTTTGCCGCTGGGTTTCAAAATCGTGACGCAGCAGATCCTCGCTGTCTTGCGCGGCCAGAAACTCGTCATGCAGACGGTTGCCAACGTTTGTGACTTCGTCGGAGATGCTTTGATCCAACCGCTTAAGCTGCGATTGCAACTCCACGACCTTGGGATATCCACTGCCAAACTTGGCGTCGAGTTGGGCATACTGCGACTTGAGGTCGGCTTCTTGCGTGCGCAAGGCTTGCAGGGTAGTGCTGGGGACGACGGCGGCGACTAATTCGGGATTGCCTGTAGTCGCAAGGCGGTAGCGCGCCTCTTTAATAATGCGATCTCCCTCAGCGTCGGCCAGCTGCGAGTTCAGGTGGCGCAGCCGGTCGATGACAATATTGTTATTTTCGTCCGTACCCAGAATGTTGTTCTGTTTCTGAAACTCGGCCAACCTGTGCTCCGCCTGAGCCGCATCCGTTTTCAGTCCTTCCATCTGCTTCGAAAGCCATTCCGAAACCTGCATTGCGCCCTGGTACTTGACGTCGAAATTGCGCTGCAGGTATGCGTCGACGATGTTGTTCACAACCTCCACGGCGAGCTTCGGGTTGGTGTTCTGGAAGCGGAGCTCGATGATCCTCGTCTTCGGCAGGACTTCAAGCTTCTCGGCATCGTGAAACTTCAGCAGCAGCTTTTCGCGGGCTTCGGGGTTCATCTTAACCGGGTCAATGGCGTCCACCTTCGCCATCAGCGTCTTCCCCGCGAAATCTTTCGAATGGCCCAGGTCGAGGTTCTTGATGACCTGCATGGAAACTGGAGCGCTCTGCAAAATCTCGAGCTCGGTCTGCAGGCGGCCGCCCTCAATGTCGGAGTCTGACATATGCTGCGAGAGCAGTTCTTCGAGTCCCAAACTACCCTGCTGGCTCGAGTCAACGCGGATTTCTGCGACGCTCTCATATACGGGCTTTTTCAAGAAGGTATAGAGTGCGACGAGAGCAAAGATTGCGGCCGCGAACAGTGATGCCGCAAGCCGCCGTTTCCAGATCTTGGCTCCAATTTCTTGCAACGAGACGTCGGGGTTACGCAGCACGCGAGCAAGAGAGACCGAGTTCGGAGTCAATCCAGGTCCGTTCACTCTCGTGATCTGTGTATCAGGCTTGTTTTGCATTGATATGAGAACTCCTTCCAGCAACTGCGCGAGACATTCTCGCGGAACCTTTAGATACGGCTAGCTCCTTAGCGACTCCACTGCGCTGCATGCGCGGCGTACACGACGTTGCCAACTGTCAAGACGGCGACGGGCACAATCCACCACCGGCTACCACCGCGCTTAATCCGATAGGCGATATACGAAACTGCAAGGCTTGAGGGGATGCCGATCCCATACAGGGCAGGACGGCTGCGTATGGAGTCAGGCACAGCCTGACATGCGCTTGGCCGGCAGCGAGCAATCATTTCCGCGTCGGCAATCGTCGAGCCGAGCAGCATCCCGTTCGCTGCCAGGAACGGGATGCCGAGTGGCTCATTGCTTGACGGCTTAGGTGGTCTCTGTGTTCCTTCGTCGGCCGTGGTCGGCGTACTCTGTGCGGCCGGGGCCACTGCGGCCGCGCTCGGCGCATCCGGCAACGAGGATTCGGTTGATCCAGTTGCGGCAGGGATGGCAACAACGGCCGACAGCTCTCGATAGCCTTCCACACCTCGCAACATCGAGGATGCCCGGGAGGATGGCGGAGAGGATGTAGTCTGGGCGCTCGCCACCGTCGCAGCGATGAGGGCGAACACGACTAACCACAAGCGACCTTTCGAAGCTTGCAGTCTCATATGTGAAAGTCCCTTCTGGTCTGGGGTCCTATCGGATTGGACTGTTGAACTGGCGCTTCTCAGGCGGCAGTGCATGCGTTCGGACACGGTTCTAATTCGTCCGCCTCGACATGCACAGCCACACTCTTCTGCAGCATCTCGATGGTCAGCACCACACTCAGACCGCCGTAGGTCCGTACCACGATACCTTCCCACCCAGCCAAGGGCCCGGACCGAATACGGACGCGATTACCCACTTTCGCATAGGGAAACGGGTGTGCTTCCCTGCTCCCCAGCCCGGCACGAAGACTCTCAATCTCAGCATCCGGAAGTGCGGTCGGACTTCCCCTGGTGCCGACAATCGAGTACACCATCGGCACCTCGATTACCCGCAGTTTTTCGCTTGGACCGATTCGCACGAAAACATATCCTGCAAAGAGTGGCACCTCAACCTTAACCTTTGTGCGGTTCTTCCAGCGTTTCGTGACGCTGTACAGCGGCAGGAAGGTCTCAATTTCCTTCATTCGGAAATGTTGGGCGACGCTTTTCTCATGATTCGTGGCCGTATAGACCGCGAACCAACTGCGCATTCCGTTAGAGATCGATAGAGTCATGGGCCCCTCGCCGTGATTTTTGTTGAGCTGGATCGCTGGACGACTTTGTCATGGGTTCCGAAGTTGATGGCCGAGCGCAAAGTCAAAGCTTCGCCGTCCCGCGTTAGCAGGAGAGTAGGGGAATAGGACTACTCACGAGGAAGTCCGTCTAAGTTCCCGCTAATTTTTGGACGCCTTCGTGCCGAAGGCGTGGGGGTGGGAAAGCGATAGTCCTGTTTCAAGCCAGGGCAATCAGCAATGCGGATCGCCCAGCAATCAAGGGAGCCTAGCATCGGCCTTTCCATTTGTCAAGTATGTCTACTATCGTACTAGCAATTAAAAACCCCGCCCCGAATGGAGGCCAAAGCTTCGCCATCCCGCGTTAGCAGGCCTGTTTTCCTCAGTTGACAACCGATGCCGACGTGAAAGACTAACTCGTCCTCCAAACTTATCGGCGCCTACGAAGCAACGCCGACGTCACTTGGAGTGTGCGTACGCCCCGGAAACACAACGTCGAACCAAGACCGGAAAGCCCAGCGCGAGGATTCTCGCCGCGCAAGGTTACGGCTTCGTTAAGAAAATAATAAAGTTGGATTAAAAACTTCCCACATGGCATTGGCCGCCCAAAGGCCCGATATTGGCAGATCCCTCGATCAAGCGGGTAAACCCGGCCCGCTCGCCGCTTGCCCACCCGGTAATGCTCACGCAACTAATTGACGCTCAGAGTGCGTCGCTTGCGCTCCGTGATGTCACGATTGACAATGACGAGTCTCTCGGTCCGACCCTCTTCATTTTGAATGGCGGTGGCGACCGATTCCAGAACCCTTCTGCCGTTCGTTATTCACTACCACCCTCACAGGATAAGGACATTACCTTCAGTGTGAGAACAATGCCAGGAAACTGAAAGTTACCAAAGGCAACCAAACGAGATTTAAGGATTCTTCAGGCCTCGACGAGCGGACGCCGGCCCGCTGCGACGGACTCATTGCACCTTAGGGAAACGCCATTCGTGCTGTCCATGCGCCCGCGATCCCGCACCGTGACGGCGATCAAGTTGTCTTGCCGCACCGCAACGCGACTGTCCAGAAACTGGAACCGTGTATATGCTAGGTACACTCGGATTCCTTCCCAAATCCGTCCAACTCCGCCGAGCAAGTTATGTCAATAACTTAGCTGCGCCTTGAAGCTGGTGGTCCAGTTGCAACTACTCCCGTCGTGGTCGCAAGGCCCTCAAATACCAAGCTTCGAATCCAGAACACGCTATGAAGAGAACAATCTCAACCCTGAGGCGAATATCGTCGGTGGCGATATTGTTCTCTCTTTTCGGAGCCCAACTGAATTGTTCACGACCTGCCGCAAACCCATCATCGCCTTCGGTAACGGCCCCATCTGACGATCCTTGCTATGACGATGGCATAGGTTGCGGAACTCCCAAGCTGGGTGCCGTACACATCGGCCTACTCTTCAATGCTCTTCCTGTTCAGACCACGGCGTTGATGTATGCCGAGGCTCAGCAAGCTGGGCTGCGAGTAGATCGAATTGGGACGTACTGGGATTGGTTTATGGATCAAAATGGAAATTACAGTCCCGCAAGTCCTTATCTACAAGGGTTGGATCTGCAGATCGCAGGAGATCTCGCCAACGGCGTGATTCCCGAGTTCCTTCTCGGCACAGAGGCTCCGAATTCCATGCCCGGTTTGCGGGGGCCCAGCAATTTGCCTGGTTGGAACTATTATCCCAACCAAACCGCGGCCTTTAATGGGCTCGCCGACGTCTTGGCCGGTCTTGTGGCGCGGTTCCCAAATGTTAAGTATTGGGAACTTTTCAATGAAATGGACGCATCAGGTTTTACGATACTTTTTGTTGGAGCCGGTCAGGCGAATTGCCCGGTCCAAAGAGGACAGATGTATGGGCAAATGTTAAACGTTGTCGTTCCTCCAGCAAAACAGGTGAATCCAAGTATCCACATTCTCATGGGAGGTATGGTGGGGGCAGTTGATGTCCTTCGAGACTCTACTTTCTCCTCTGCTTGCGGGATTTCGCCTGATTTTGACACCGGTGTGCCGCAGACTATGGCTGACTTTCTCACCGGAATCTATAACGTTGGAGCAGGATCGAATTTCGATATTGTCAATGCCCATGCCTATGCGGATGCCACGTACGGCTACGGGAATTCCACAAATATCAATGTAGCTCCACGTTTCACGGCTATTTCCGCGAGTCTTCATCAGGCCAGTCTTGCCCAGGGAGATACCAGTAAGCAATTTTGGGTCACCGAAAGCGGAACCAGTGGCGTGGAAGACGTAGATTCCGGAACCTGCGGCGGCAATTCAAGTCTGGGATCCTGCATGGATCAGGCCCAGGTGAACGTCCTCGGAAGTGCGGTCAACGATTTGATGCAAAATCATCTTTTCGACGTAGCCATCATTTACTCCGTGTGCGCTGGATCTGGAGGAACGCCAAACTCTTCCTATAACCAGTACTTGCTCGAGGGTACGACTGTAAATGATTACGGCTATCAAATTCTTCGTTCCGATAACACTACACTTCGGCCCATGTTTAGCTGGTTGATGCAACGAAGTGGCTGCTTGAGTCAAGGTGGCAGTACGTTCACCACGAATTGGAGCTGCCAGTGACCTGCCCCTGCTTTCGCTCCCGTAAGAATACGACAGACTCGTTCTCTTCCATCTTGGGTTTGAGCCGGGACGGGGGAGCGCGAGGGGCATGGACGGCGTTTGAGTCCCTTGCCCCTCGCTCAGCTGGGGAGAGGCCTGCGGCCTTTTGATCTCGGGCAGGTCGGCGCCCATCGCGGACACTCCGGTTTGCCCGTAATCCGGAACCACACTTGAACTTCTCGCCTGCTACAATTCGTTGCTTCCAGATTTAAATTCCCCTGGATCGTTCTTCGCAAGCGGAAACGGAGTTCCCGATGCGACGTCGCTCAATCTCTCTGCTGATCAATGTGATGTTCGTCTTAGTATTGGCTGCACCGGCTCCGTCCGCGGCGCAACAAAAGAAGCCGGAGAAGGCCGTGCCGGCTGATGCAGCCAAACCCGGCCTGTGGCACACTTTCGGCGATTTCATCGGTCCAGACTTTAAAGCTCTCGAGAGTATTTGGGCCGAAGGTAGTGGCGATGGCAACATCGGTCGCGTCGCGGCCTCGCGCGACGAGCACGCGTCCAATTCTGGGCACGTTGCTTCGTGGATCGAATGTGTGCCAGGCGCCACCTAGATAGACTTCGATCCAGGCTGCAAAATCCATCAGGCCGTATGGCGGCAGCGTGCAGCGTCGAGGTTCTCGCGAAGATGCTCGATAGAAGATGTTCCCGGGATTGCAGATTGTTGAGCTTGAGTGTTCGCTTCACTGCGGTTCACCCAATGAAGTAGTATGCGATGTCGATCACGCACACATAGGGAGATTGCTGCCATGCCGACAAGAACTCGAAGACAGGTTTCTGAAGTTGGGCTAGCGGTTATCGCTGGCATACTGATGGTCGCGCTGCCGGGTGCGGCGCAGCAATTGACGAATGACCAGCTATCCCTGACGGTCAACGCACAGGAGGGATCGTACCAACTGTCTTCATCCTCGTCCTTGCACGACGGCCAGCCTGTGCTCAAGTCACGCGTGGCAGCACAGGTTGACCATCAGTGGCTGCGCTCGAGCGATTACCCGCGGCACCAGGCTTCGGAGTCTAGCTTCCAAGATGACCTCGGCTCCGGCCCACAGGTGACAGTCACTTGCAGCGGGCTCAGCGGCAAGCCTGATCTTGTTTACGTGCTACGGCTCTACAAACAGCGCGCCTACGGCACCGTCCTGGTAAAGGTGCAAAACAGCGCGGGAAGGGAAGTAACTGTACAGGCCATTCGGAGTGTGGAAGCCATGGGTGAGCCGATCGTCAACCTGGGTGGCGGTCAATCGGCCGACCGGGTTCTCTCCGACAGTTTCAGCGAAGACTGGCCGGACCTGGCTCTCTACGACCTCGGGGAGGCGCCCGGCGGGATGCATCGCGGTGCAGGGAGCCAACTCATCTACAACCGGGAGAGCAAGCAGAGTCTATTCTTTGGCGCGCTCACCTCAGACCGATTTCTGACCCTGATGCATCTGAAAGCTGAGGGCAAGGGCGCGAAGACCAAGATCGCATCCTTTACCGTTGAATCCACCGGAACCACGGAAGTCCAGAAGGATTTCGATCTGCAGGATTCTCCCGCGGACGACCAGGTCGAGTTGAGCCTTCCCCTTAAACCCGGGGAAGACATAAGTTCAGAACGATTGATGTTCGAGGCCGGACCGGATTACCACGATCAACTGCTAGCCTACGGAGATGCAGTTCGCCGTTGGCGCCATGCGCGCGTCTCCAGTGAGACTCCCATCGGCTGGTGGAGTTGGACCGTCTACTATGGCGCCATCAACGAAGGCGAAGTTCTGTCCAACGGCGACTGGCAAGCCGAACATCTGAAGTCGCTCGGGTATAAGTATTTCCAAATTGATGAAGGTTATCAGTATGCTCGGGGAGAATTTGCAACTCCGAATGCGACGCAATTTCCGGATGGTTTGCGGTTTGTTGGGCATCACCTGACCGGAGAGGGCCTGACATTCGGCATATGGACGGCGCCGTTTGAGGTGACAAGCCGGGCTTGGGTCTACGAGCACCACAAAGACTGGCTGGTGCACAATGCCAAGGGAGATCCGATACCTCTTGGCGAGGTCTGGGATCAGAAAACGGATGTGCTTTACGCACTGGACACAACCCATCCCGGAGCGCAGCAGTATATGCGCGACACTTACCGGAAACTCGTCCGCGAATGGGGGGTACGGTTCATCAAACTCGACTTCATGGATACGACCGCGATCGAGGGTTACCATTATCGCCCCAACACCACAGCGCTCGAAGCGCAACGCATCGGCCTCCAGGTAATCCGCGATGCCGTGGGCGAGGAGGTGATCCTGGATAAAGACGGAAGTCCCATGCTCAACCCCGTGGGGCTGGTAGATACCGGCCGGATCTCCGCGGATACGGGCCACAGTTTTGAGAGGACCAAGAATGCCGCCTCTGGCATCGCTGCCCGCTTCTACATGCAGCGTAATTTCTTTGTTAATGATCCGGACGCCTTCAACGTCACCGCAACCCATCTCATGGAGCGTGCGAACGAACAGTCTACGATTTCGCTGGGCGCGGCCGAGGCCTCGATCGCGCTCTCCGCGGTGTCCGGCGGCATGTATGAGATTGGCGATGACATGCTCATCCTGGGCGCGGAGAAGGATCGGCTGGCGCTGGTTGAAAACCGCGAGCTGCTGAATATGGCCAAAGTCGGCCGCGCTTCCAAGCCGTTAGACCTGATGACTTACGAGCCGGAGGATGGACAGCCCAGTATTTTCTTCCTCCGGGAAGATCAACGACAGGCCATACTGACGGTCTTCAATTGGACGAACACGGTGCGCTCGCACACGCTAAGACTGGCGGACCTTGGCCTGCCTGCCGGCCACACGTTTGCGGCGACGGATGTGCTGAACGAAAATGAGACGATCGCGATCGGGGATGGCGCAGTGCGGTTGGAGAATCAGCCGCCCCAGTCAGTGAGGGTGATCAAGCTGATCGACACAAGCGTTGCCGCGGCTGCCCCAACCGTGACGGCGCAGGTGCCCACAGCGGCAAAAGCCGGTGAGACGATCATTCTTTCGGCGGACATTCTTTCGGCGAACACTCTTTCGGCGCTCTCGGCTCAGGCCGAAACTGGCGGTGTGCCGGCAGTCGCGTATCACTGGGACTTCGGCGACGGCACGAGCGCGGATAGCGCCAAGGTGTCTCATGCCTACACCAGCGCGGGGGAGTTCACGATCCAGCTCACAGTGGACGGAGTGGACGGAGTACCGGCCCACAAGAATTTCTCCGTCAAGGTAACCGGCAATTTAAGGGCGCACTCTAACCTTACCGACAATCGACGCTTCGTAGAGCCAACCGACCGCTGAGCGTCTCCGGAGGCAATGCGGTTCGCTCTTAACATCAGAGGTTAAAAACTCTCGCGCTTGATGGTAAAGGCGGCACGGGGGGCGCGATGCGCCCCCGCGAGCCAGGAGGAGCGACGATTTCGGTTTCGCCGATCCAAACAACAGCAACAGCAAAGTTGATTCTTCTTCGCCGAGCTCAGGCAAGGCCGTAGCGATCAAGGTTCATTACCTTGTTCCATGCAGCCGCGAACTCCTTCACAAACGCCTCTTTCGAGTCATCAGACGCATAGACTTCTGCGAGTGCACGGAGTTGGGAGTTCGAACCGAAGACAAGATCGACGCGCGTGCCGGTCCACTTGAGTTTGCCCGTCGCCCGATCGCGCCCCTCATACACGCCTTCTGACGTAGAGGAAGGCTCCCACTTCGTATTCATGTTGAGCAGGTTGACGAAGAAATCATTCGTCAGCGTCTCCGGCCGGTTGGTGAAGACGCCGTGCTTGGTCTGCCCGAAGTTCGCATTCAAGGCGCGCATGCCGCCGACGAGAACTGTCATCTCGGGGGCAGTCAATGTCAGCAACTGCGCCCGATCCAACAGCAACTCCTCAGCCGACAGAACCTGCCCACTGCGGAGATAGTTGCGGAATCCGTCCGCGACCGGCTCCATTACGGCAAATGAGTGCACGTCGGTCTGCTTCTGCGAAGCATCCGTGCGCCCCGGCGAGAATGGAATCTTCACTTTGTGTCCGGCCTTTTTCGCAGCTTCCTCGACGGCTGCGCAGCCGCCCAGCACGATCAGGTCTGCGAGCGAGACCTGCTTTCCTTTGTTCTGGCCTTTGTTCCCGTTGGGCTTGTTTCCCTTGGATTGGGAGCCGTTGAATTCCTTTTGGATCGCCTCCAGCTTCTTGAGAACCTTGGCCAGTGCGGCCGGCTGGTTTACTTCCCAATCCTTTTGTGGCGCAAGTCGAATGCGCGCCCCGTTCGCTCCGCCGCGCTTGTCGGAGCCGCGGAACGATGCTGCCGATGCCCAGGCAGTCGTGACCAGTTGGGAGATCGACAGTCCGGAAGCGAGGATCTTGGCCTTCAGCGCAGCAATGTCCTTTTCGCCGATCAATTTATGATCGACGGCGGGAACAGGGTCTTGCCACACTAAGACTTCCTTCGGAACGAGGGGCCCGAGGTAGCGCGCGATCGGCCCCATGTCGCGGTGCGTCAGTTTGAACCAAGCCCGCGCAAACGCGTCTGCGAACTGATCCGGATGCTCGTAGAAGCGCCGCGAAATCTTTTCGTAAGCCGGGTCGAGCCGTAAGGCGAGATCCGTGGTCAGCATCGATGGCGCGTGACGCTTTGAGGGATCGTGCGCATCCGGCACCGTGCCGGCGCCTGCGTGATTTTTCGGTGTCCACTGGTGGGCACCGGCCGGACTCTTCGTCAGTTCCCATTCATAGCTGAACAGGTTGGTGAAGAAGTTGTTGCTCCACTGCGTAGGCGTCGTGGTCCAAGTGACTTCCAGACCGCTGCCAATGGTGTCGGCACCAAAACCTTTGCCAAATTTATTCTTCCACCCGAAGCCTTGATCCTCGATGGCGGCGCCTTCCGGTTCGTTGCCCACATATTGAGCGGGAACGGCAGCGCCGTGGGTTTTGCCGAAGGTGTGGCCGCCAGCAATCAACGCAACAGTCTCTTCGTCATTCATCGCCATGCGGGCAAAAGTTTCCCGGATATCCCGTGCCGCGGCAATCGGATCCGGCTTGCCATTCGGCCCTTCCGGATTCACATAGATCAGACCCATCTGCACCGCACCGAGCGGATTCTGAAGATCGCGATCGCCGCTGTAGCGCTCGTCCGCCAGCCACGTGCCCTCAGGGCCCCAGTAAATTTCCTCTTCGGGCTCCCACACGTCCGCGCGGCCGCCGCCAAAACCGAAGGTCTTGAAGCCCATCGATTCGAGTGCGACGTTGCCGGCGAGAATCATGAGATCGGCCCAGGAGATTTTCCGGCCATACTTCTGCTTGATCGGCCAAAGCAGTCGGCGTGCCTTGTCGAGGTTCACGTTGTCCGGCCAGCTATTGAGTGGAGCGAAGCGTTGCTGACCGGATCCGGCCCCGCCGCGGCCGTCGCCGATGCGGTACGTGCCCGCGCTGTGCCACGCCATGCGAATGAAGAGCGGCCCATAGTGGCCAAAGTCGGCCGGCCACCACTCCTGCGAGTCCGTCATCAGAGCATGCAAGTCCTTGATCACGGCGTTGAGGTCGAGCGTCTTGAACTCTTCCGCGTAATTGAACTCCTTGCCCATCGGATCGGACTTTGGAGAATGCTGGTGCAGGACCTTCAGGTTCAACTGATTCGGCCACCAATCAACATTCGCGTGGGATTTGCGAACGCCGTGCGCTACCGGGCACTTCGATTCGGTTGCGGTGCTTTTTTCTTTTGCTTCAGGGACAACACTCCCCGATGAATTCGCGAGTGTATTTTCCATAATATTTTCTTCCTTCTATGACTTCGAATTTCGTAAACAAACTACTTTTGGGCACTGCAGCGGCGGCAGAGGCCAAAGACCTCGACCAACGGCTGCGTCAGATCAAAGCCGCCCGGCAGTTGCCGGGACAGCCGTTTGAAATCGATGAAATCTCCTTCGATGTCCTGCACCGTTTTGCAGCGCGAGCAGACCAGGTGGTGATGAGGTTCGAGATTACCGTCCACACGCAACGTGGACGCATGAGGAGTGACCTCTCGCAGCAGCCCACACTCGATGAAAAGCCGCAGATTGTTGTAGACGGTCGCGAGAGATATGGATGGAACACGGCGCCGGACGGCGGCGTAAATATCTTCCGGGGAATAGTGTCCGTGGGAAGCGATGACGGCCTCAAAGACCACCTGGCGCTGGTGCGTGACCGCCAAACCGTGCTTCGCGGCCAGCTCACGGAACTGTTCATGGGTGAAGCGCATAATTATCGGATGAGAATGATTATAAAACGACCCGGAGCTGTGTCAACCGAAATATTTTCCGGGACCGCGACCCGGGCGGGCGGCAAGCAGACTGTGGCGCACGCGATCGAACGCCGCGCTGGCCGACAGCCAACTGGTGCGTACATCGCGCGACTTCACCAAACCTGCGGACGCGAAGGGAGTATCATGCGAATGACTAGCGGAGTTAGTGAAAGCAAATGCCTGAGTCCATTGACTGGCCCACAGCGCCCACGGCGCGGCGCCGCGGGAGCTTCTTTCTCATTCTCGCCGTACTTGCCGCCATCTTCTTCGGTGGCCGGACCGCGTTGTCCTATTACGTGGATGTGCTCTGGTTCGGGTCGCTCGGCTACGGAGACGTCTTCTGGAGAACTCTGACTCTTCAGTGGGGAATCTTCGCCGGCTTTACGGCGGCCACATTCGTCATTTTGTACGGAGCGTTCCTGGCCCTGAAACGGGCGCATCTCCCAGATTTGCCGGGTGGGCACACGATTTTCATCGGCGGACAGCCGCTGAAGTTACCGGTTGAGCCAGTCCTGCGCCTCATCGGGCTCGGCGTTTCGCTCGTCATTGCCGCCGCCACCGGCGCCGGAATGATGGCGGAGTGGCCGACGCTTGCTCTGTTTTGGTACGCCCCCCGCGCCGCGGGTGGAGTCGTAGACCCGATATTTGGCAAGCCGCTGAATTTCTTTCTCTTCACCCTGCCCGCGTGGCAGCTCATCGCCGGCTGGCTGCTTACGTTGGCTGTGATTGTGTGTCTGCTCGCCGTCTTCTTCATCCTCATCACGGGGGGAGGCCGTGTGCTCGCCGGGCGTCTCAGCCGCCACGTCACGTTGCCGTGGCGAGGGCTCTCGATCGCGTTCGCGTTTCTTTTGCTGATCCTCGCGATGCGTGCCTATATCGGCCGGTTCGAGCGATTGCTCGAGGATCATACGATCTTCGGCGGTGTGACCTATACGGACGCGCACATCACGCTTACCGGGATGCTTGTCGTTTGTGCGGCGCTTGTCCTGGGTGCGGTGATCACAATCATCAACGCGGTGCGCGTGCCACGCGGGAGTTGGCTGGTCGCGGCGATCGTTCCGGCAGCGGTCTGTTATATCGCGGTTCAGGTGGTTGGCTGGTACGTCAGCAGCTTTATCGTCAAACCGAATGAACTGGTTCGCGAAAAACCCTACATTGTCTTCAATACCGAATTGACGCGGCAGGCCTACGGATTGAACCGGGTTTCGCAGCGCGAGTTTCCCGCCGAGACTACGGTCGAATCAGCCGACTCGGCGAACAATCAGCCTACGCTTCAAAACATACGCCTGTGGGACTGGCGTGCACTCCAGGACACGCTGCGCCAGATTCAGGAGATCCGTACCTACTACGACTTCCCCGACATCGATATTGATCGATATAACATTGATGGCACGACTCGCGAGGTGATGCTCGCTGCGCGCGAGCTGAACGTCGACAAACTTCCGGAGAGCAGCCGCAACTGGATTAATGACAAGCTGATCTACACCCATGGCTTCGGCATCACCATGAATCCAGTGAACGGGTTCACGCCGGAAGGGCTGCCCACGCTGATTCTGAGCAACATGCCGGTGCAGAGCACGGTGCGAGGTCTGAGTGTGACGCGCCCCGAGATTTATTTCGGCGAGATGACCAACACCGACGTCTACGTCAAGACGCGGCAGAAGGAATTTAACTACCCGCAAGGCGCGAGCAACAGCCTGACTTCCTACGAGGGGGACGGAGGCATCGTCCTCGGCGGTTTCCTGCGCCGCATCGTTATCGCGCTCGACCGCGACGA
>Ga0116121_1000164_pt1 | contig 37465 bp, 25 predicted proteins | sample June2015DPH_13_1_FD_89725 | JGI IMG/M metagenome (GOLD analysis project Ga0116121, IMG submission 89725) | Peatland microbial communities from SPRUCE experiment site at the Marcell Experimental Forest, Minnesota, USA - June2015DPH_13_10 | ecosystem: Environmental > Terrestrial > Soil > Wetlands...
CAATCAGCCATTGCCATTCTTGCTCCAATTCGGCCACTCCCAGAAAGAGGTCCCATGTCTATTTCCAGAGTCTTCCTAGGGCTGTTCCTGGCTTTGCCCATGGTTATGCTGGGGCAAAATGCGACGCTCAACTCCGCTGCCAGTGCAGCGGCGGCTGCCGACGAAACAAAAGACGCTCCCAAGCTCTCACACTTTGACCCGACGCTGGTTGACAAGACGCTCAACCCATGCGACGACTTCTACAAGTACGCCTGCAACAAGTGGATCGCCGCCAATCCCATTCCAGCCGATCAGGTCTACTGGAGCACCGGAAGCGGCCTGGAACTGTGGAACGATACCGTGCTGCGCGAGACTCTCGAAGCGAACAGCAAGAACGATCCCCAGCGCAGTCCCGTGCAGAAGAAGATCGGCGATTATTGGGCCGCCTGCATGGACGAAAGTGGCATTGAAGCGGCCGGGCTGAAACCGCTGCAGCCGGAACTGGAACGCATCGCCGCCCTTAAGTCCAAGAAAGAGATCACGCTCGAAATCGCCCATCTTCATCACTTGTTTCCCGGCGCCTGGGCGCAGTCTGACAATCAGACGAACTCTCCGTTTTTTGGCTTCACCGGGCAGCAAGACTACGACGACGCTTCCAAGGTAGTGGCGCAAATCGATCAGGGCGGCTTAAGCCTGCCCAGTCGCGACTACTACATCAACACCGACGAGAAGTCGGTAGAGACTCTCAAGAAATACCGCGCCCACGTGCAGAAGATGTTTGAGCTGGCGGGGGAAGCACAAGCACAGGCCAGCGAAGACGCAGGCACCGTGATCGAGCTGGAAACTGCCATGGCCAAGGCGCAGATGGACAATGTCAAGCGCCGCGATCCGAAGAACATAAACAACAGAATGAGCCTGGCGCAGGTCCGCGAACTCACGCCGTCCATCGATTGGGACGCCTACCTGCAAGCGGTGAAGGCTCCGACTAGCGATCATTACATCGTCACCTCGCCCGATTTCTTCCGCGCCGAAGAGAAGCTGCTGGCGGAACATCCGCTCGAGCATTGGAAGACTTATATGCGCTGGCAGGCGATCCACCGCGCGGCGTTTTACTTGAATAAGTCCATGGCCGACGAGAATTTCGACTTCTTCTCCCGCACCTTGGCAGGCCAGGAACAGCAACTTCCGCGCTGGCGGCGCTGTACCGGCACAGCGGATCGCGACCTGGGTGAGGCTCTGGGCCAGGCTTATGTGGACCGCGCTTTTCCGCCGGAGAGCCGGGCGCGCACCATTGAAATGGTGCATGCCATTGAGCGGGCGATGCACGACGACATTGAAAATGTGAACTGGATGACGCCGGCCACCAAGGAACAGGCCATCGTCAAGCTGAAAGGAATCGAGGACAAGATCGGATATCCTTCGCACTGGCGCGATTATTCCAGCGTGAAGGTGACGAGGGATAACTACCTTGGCAACGTGGAGCGGGCCTCCAGCTTCGAACTGGAGCGCTGGGTCGCGAAGATTGGCAAGCCCGTCGACCGCAGCGAATGGACGATGACGCCGCCCACCATCAACGCCTACTACGATCCGCAGTTGAACACCATCAACTTTCCCGCCGGCATACTGCAGCCACCGTTCTTCGAAAAGAACATGGATGATTCCGTTAATTACGGCGCCATCGGCATGGTTATAGGTCACGAACTCACGCACGGCTTCGACGATCAAGGACGCAAGTTCGACGCTCACGGCAATCTGCGCGACTGGTGGACCGCGGATGACGGCAAACAATATGACGAACGCGGCAAGTGCATCTCCGATGAGTACACGCAGGACGTTCCCGATGCCGGTCCCGGAGTCAAGCAGAACGGATTGCTGACGCAGGGTGAGGACACAGCGGACAATGGCGGCATCCATCTTGCGCTCTTTGCGCTCGAAGCCGAACTCAAGAAGGAAGGCAAATCGCTGGACGACAAAGGACCGGACGGCTGGACCTATCGCCAGCGTTTCTTCCTCTCGAATGCTTATTCGTGGTGCGCGAACATCCGGCCGGAGGTGGCGCGGCTCATCGTCACTACCGACCCGCACTCGATGCCCGTCTTCCGTATCGACGACGTGGTCTCAAACATGTCCGAGTTTGCCCAGGCTTTTGGCTGCAAGGCGGGCCAGAAGATGGTTCGGACGAACGCTTGCAGAGTGTGGTGAGCGGGAGGGGGCGATGGTTGGTGGGCGATGGACGCGCTGCCAATCATGAGTTTATGCGGCTGGCCCGGCCAGATAGTAGGTATATAGCAGGTATATAATCGGCGCGATATTTTAAGTCGAAAGCAAAGGCAGGAAAAAAGCGTGTATTCGGTGATTTGGGCGAAAGCGGATCGTGGAAGTGTTCGGGGCGTTTTGCTTGTGGCGTTGGCGCTCGTGAGCGCGCTGCACCTCTCAGCGCAGGCGCAGACTGGTGGCGCCGCAGCGCCGTCCTGGCGCGGTTCGCAGGGTGCCGGCGCGCACCCTGCGGCCAACGGGCCGGGGCAAGGACGCCTCTACCGTTCGCGCCGGGCGGCCAGCGCGCAGACCCCGTCCAATGTGGATATCGAAAGCGTGCTGTACAACTTTTGCTCGCAAGGCGGCGTTTACTGTACTGATGGAATCCAGCCTTCTGCCGGGCTGATCGTGGACGCTTCCGGCAACCTCTATGGAACAACCAACGGGGGGGGCAGCGCCAATAGTTCCGATTGTAATGTGGGTTCTTGCGGTTACGGCACGGTATTCAAGCTTTCGCCGAGTGGCAGCGACTACACCAAGACCGTGCTGTACAACTTCTGCTCCCAAACCAACTGCACGGACGGTGCCACCCCTTATGCCGGCCTGATCGAAGATGCTGCCGGCGACCTCTATGGGACGACTTACAATGGCGGTGCCAATGGCGGAGGCACGGTCTTCAAGCTTACTCCGAGTGGCAACGGTTACACCGAGAGCGTGCTGTATAACTTCTGCTCTCAATCCCAGGGTAGCGCCGCCTGCACTGACGGTGTTAACCCCCAAGCCGGCGTGATCCAGGACTCTTCGGGCAACCTTTATGGCACAACCAACCTGGGCGGCACCGGCGTTCCGTTGGTCGATGGAGCTTATGCTTATGGCACAGTTTTTATGCTTGCGCCGAGCGGCAGCGGCTACAACTACGCTGTGCTTTACAACTTTTGCCCCCCCAGTTCCACAGCATTCTGCACCGACGGCGCTGCTCCCAATGCCGCTCTGATCGAAGACGCTTCCGGCAACCTCTACGGGACAACCGTACTTGGCGGAACTGGCACTCACGCTCTGGAATGTGCTGGGCTTGGTTGCGGCACGGTCTTTAAGCTTTCGCCAAACAGCGGCGGTTATGTCGAGACCGTGCTGTACAACTTTTGTTCGCAAGGTGGCAGCAACTGCACGGATGGCGCTTATCCATATGGTGCTGGTTTGATCGAAGACGCCTCCGGTAACCTCTACGGAACGACATCAGCCGGCGGCGTCAACAGCTGTGATAATCCCGGTTGCGGCACGGTGTTCAGGCTGGCGCCAAACGGCGACGGTGGCTACACCGAGAGCGTACTGCACAGCTTTGACGGTGCCGATGGCGTCAGTCCCGATGCGGGACTGATCGAAGACGCTTCCGGTAACCTCTACGGAACGACCTCGAACGGCGGTACCGGACTTTCCTGGGAGTGTGAGGGGTGTAGCAGCGGCACGGTTTTCGAGCTTTCGCCAAGCGGCAACGGTTACACAGAGACCGTGCTGTACAGTTTTTGCTCGGAAGGGGGCACTCAATGCACTGACGGCGCCGTGCCCATGGCGGGTGTGATCCAAGACGCTTCCGGCAACCTCTACGGGACCACCGAGTTTGGAGGTGCTAACGGCATTGATTGGGGCACGGTTTTCAAGTTGTCCCCAGCTCCGCCTGCCTTCACGGTCTCGGCGAGCCCAACTTCGCTGACGATCAAGGTCGGGCAGAGCGGGACGGCGACGTTCACGGTGACGCCGGAGAACGGGTTCGACTCGGCGGTCAGCTTCGCGTGCAGCGGCTTGCCGACGGAGGCGAGTTGCAGCTTCAATCCGCAGACGGTGACGCCGAGCGGCGGCAAGTCGGCCACGACGACGCTGACTATCACCACCACCGCTCCCACATCAGCGGCGCTGCGGAGGGCGGGGCGCGGTCCGCAAGCGGCCTATGCTTTGCTGCTGCCGGGGTTGGCGCTGGGGCTTGTTGGCGCGGCGCGCGGCAGGCGTACGCGGCGCGGCCTTCGTCTGCTGGGCCTGCTTGTGCTGCTGGGATTGGCGCTCGCCTCGTGCAGCAGCAGCGGCGGCGGCAGCGGGAGCGGTGGCAACCCCGGCACTCCGGCCGGCACGAGCACAGTCACGGTGACGGCGGGCGTCACGGGCGGCACCAGCCAGACCGCTACCCTGACCGTCACCGTCACGCAGTAAAGCAGAGGAAGCGGCGCCAAAGCGCTCATTGATTCGATTATTTTTGTAGATGATTCTCGTAATGAACAATCCCGACAAATGAGATGGGCCAGCCTTCGGGCCGGCCCATCTGTCTTGCAGAGCTATCCAAGCTAGCGATTGATGTCGTCTTTCGACTGCAAGCGCTTCACGTAATTTTCTATCCTAGTCTTATTGGCTTCATCCGGCACGCCTGTGAGCGCGGCCTGCATTTCCTTGATGGCATTGTCGAAGTCGCCCTGGCCGCTATAGACGCGGGCCAAACCGACGTGGGTCGTCCAATAGTCGGGAAATTTCTTCGCGTTTGAGCGGAAAACTGCGAAGGCCTCTTCCTGTTTCTTCTCCCCCTGCAACTGACGGCCATAAACGTAAAGTTGTACCGCGCTGCCCTTCTCCAAAGCCTTGTTGCGGAACTCGGTGGCGGCATCTTTGCGGCCCATGGTTTCCAAAATGCGCGACTTGTTGAGCAGATTGTCGAAACGTTCCTCCGCCTGGATCGATTGCTCTTCGTCTTTCAGAGCCTCGTCCAGATCGATCTTGTTGGCGAGGAGGTAGCCGGCGGCATCGTCCCAACCTTCCCAGTAGTATTGATTGAGCCCGCGAATCTGCCGGCGGAGGCTGGTGGTAACAATGTCATTGACGTTGACCGCAACTTTGAAGGGCACCGCAACTTTATCCCAACGCAGCGTAACCACGGTGGAATCCGGTTTGAGATCATCGAAATCGTAGGCCAGCGCGTCGTGCAATTCGGCGGTCTGCGGCTTCACGGTGACCCGCAGCGCGTCTTCGTCCTGCTTGTAGCTGAAGCTTCCCCAGGCGGAAGAGGTTTTCGAGAAGATCACCGTCCACTGATTCTCGCCGGGAATCATGTGCAGGCCGTAGGCTCCTTTGTCGAGCGGCCGGCCTTCGATGGTGACCGGATCACTAAACGTGATGGTGGTGTTTTCGTTGGCTCCGGCGCGCCAGACTTGTCCGTAAGGCACGACCTTGCCCCAGATTTGGCGGCCATTGGCCAGTGGCCGGTGATAGTTGATGGTGATGTCGGTGATGCCAATACGCTGCGTGATCTGCGCATGCTGGCTCTGCCGGGGTAGATTGAGCATTAGGGTCTCGCCGGTAGCGGTTTGGGCGTGGCAAAGATTTGCCATCGACAAAACACCGGATAACAAAACAAGCAGACGAAATCTGTGCATGGACGCTCCTCTTCTCTGTCGAAAATTCGAACAGCCGATTCAGCCGCAGTCCTGGGATATAACACTTTGAATAAGCATTCGCGCCTGATCGCTGTGCTGTTGGACTTAGACGCACTGCCAGCGCCAGAGTGAGCAAAGTTGTGCGGTAAGGAAAGACCTGCCATCTAGAGCTTGACAATCTCCGCCACCAGGTGCAGAATTCTTGAAGGCGAACAAAAAGCGAAACTGCCTCCAGGGCTATCCGGCCCCGGCGTTCCCTGAAATTTTCCGAGGAATCTATGTCTTCCGCAGTGGTTTCCACTTCGGCGGCCCAGGGCCGCCCTTTTGTCTTTGATACAGAAGATGTTGGCGAAGTCTGCCCGCAGCCTTCCGGGGCGGAACTTTTTGCCGAGGCGCGCCCCCCGCAGCGCGTGGTCTCAGCGAATTTCCCGAGGATATTCAAAGATGCAAGGCTTGCCGGGGTTACTCCAGCTTCGCGGTTGGCGGTGTGTCCTGCGCCAGAAATGGTATCCAGCGGCATCGCCGAGATGGATGCGCTTACCGGAGGTCTGCCGCGCGGTTGCCTGACTGAAATATGCGGTCCGGCCTCTTCGGGGCGAACCACCTTGCTGCTGGCCGCGCTGGCCGCTGCCACCCGGCGCGGAGAATTCTGTGCGGTCGTGGACGCCAGCGACGCTCTCGATCCACAGTCTGTCGCCGCCGCGGGGGTCGAGTTGGACCGGTTGCTGTGGGTGCGCTGCGGGGAAGAGTCGCACCATGCTGAGCATCGCTTGGAACAGCTTTTACGCGTGGCGGATCTGCTGCTCGAAAGCGGAGGCTTTGGACTGATTGCCCTCGATCTTGCCGATCTGCCGACGCAGACGGCGCGCCGCATCCCGCTGACGACGTGGTTTCGTTTCCGCCGCGCCGTGGAGCATACGCCCACCGTGCTGCTGGCGGTGGAGCGGCAGTCCATCGCCGGAAGCTGTTCATCCTTATTAATAAAGCTTGGACTGAGAAAGCTGAGCGCGTCTGAAAATCGAGTAAGCGAGCTGCAAGAGGATTCTCAAATCGCGCCCACTCATGCGCAATTGCTGACCGGACTGGAAATCACCGCGGAGTTGGTGCGATCCCGGCTGGAGCGCAAGCCGGTACGCTCCGCCGAGATAACATTCACCAGCAAAACTGCATGGGCGGGATAAAACAGTAGCCAGTTGCCAGTACCCAGTTGCGAGAAAAACCTAACTGGGTACTGACAACTAGGTACTGCTTCATGTTTGCCTGCATCTTCGTGCCGAATTTCCCCGTAGCCGCGGTGTTTCGCGCGGAGCCCGAGTTGCGTGCGCGGGCCGTAGCCATTTTCGAAGGCAAGCCTCCGCTGGAAAAAGTTTTTGCCGTGAATCAGGGTGCAGCACGCATGGGCATCACGCCGGGCATGACGAAAGCTCAGGCCGAACTGTGTTCGGGATTGACGTTGCGTCCGCGTTCGCTATTGCAGGAATCCGCGGCACACGCCGCTCTGCTGGATTGTGCGCAGTCTTTTTCGCCATGCGTGGAAGATGCCGCAGTCGACACGGCACTTGTAGATCTCGAAGGTATGGAATCTCTTTTGGGCACGCTGCCCGAAATTGCCCGCGGCATTTTCCGCGTTGCCGCGGATCTTGGACTTGATGTGAATGTTGCCGTAGCTTCGAATCCCGACGCTTCCGTGCTCGCGGCCCGCGGACTCTCCGGCGTGACCGTGGTTTCGCCGGGGAAAGAAGGCGAATCTCTGGGATCGTTGCCGGTGGAAGTTCTGTTTGCCGAGCGGTGGGAAAATAAAGAGAGCGCAGGAAAGAGAAAAGAAGACGAGCAAAAAGAATCGGCGCGTCTGCTCGCAACCCTAGAACGCTGGGGCATACATAATCTGCGCGCTCTGGCCGCTCTGCCGGAAGTTGCGTTGAGCGAGCGGCTGGGACAGGAAGGTTTGCGCTTGCAGCAACTGGCGCGGGGTGCGGCTTCTCGTACGCTGGTTCCGGTGGAAGCGCCAGCGGTATTTGAAGAAGCAATCGAGCTGGAATATCCCATCGTGCTGCTGGAACCGCTGGCCTTTCTGCTGAATCGTTTGCTGGAGCAGATCTGTGCCCGTTTGGCCTCGCGCGCTCTGAACACGCAGGAGTTGCGGCTTACTCTGGAGCTGCAGAATCTGACGGGAGCCGATCCCCAACTCGATATTTTCGGAATTCCTAGTGAAAGCGATGAAGGGCAAAGTCGTCGCTCGTCGTTGGCCGTTGGCCATTCGCAGTCATTGCCGGCATTCGGCGCTTTTGCCAACGACCGACGACCAACGACCAACGACGCTTCTCAGCATTTTGTTTCCGGACGGCAAAACAAATTCTGCCGGACGCTTCGGCTCCCTCTTCCCATGCTCGACTCCAAACTTTTTCTCAAGCTGCTGCAACTGGATTTGAACGCGCATCCCCCGGGTGCGCCCATCACAAAGATTCATCTCGCCGCGGAACCGGCACGGCCGCGATCGGCCCAGGGCGGCCTGTTTCTGCCTCCGTCGCCGGAGCCGGAAAAACTGGAGCTTACGCTGGCGCGCATTGCTGCACTGGTCGGCGAAGCCCGCGTTGGCTCGCTGGAGTTGCTGGATACGCACCGTGCCGAAGGTTTCCGCATGCGGCAATTCGTGGCGGCAGCACCGGAAGCAAGCCGGCAAAAAAGCTCAACTGAAGAAAGATCAGCCGTCGCTGCTCTTCGCTTGTTCCGTCCGCCTCTGCGGATCAACGTGACTTTGGAGAATGGTGAGCCGATAGCCCTGGTTTGCTCGAAGAAAAAAGAAGTGCAGGGCAGCGTGCTCTGGAAGGCCGGCCCGTGGCGCGGTTCCGGCGATTGGTGGGAGCGGGAAGCCTGGGCGCGGGACGAGTGGGATATCGCCTTGCAAACCGTCGACACTGTCGTTCTTTACCGGCTCGTGCACGATCTTCTCGGCGGGGCCTGGTTCGTGGAAGGCACGTATGACTGAAGAATTGAGTCATTGAGTGATTGAGCCGTTGAGCGATTGGGTTACAAATGACTCAATCACTCAATCGCTCAGTGACTCAATGTACATCGAGCTTCATGCCCGCTCTGCTTTCAGCTTCCTCGAAGGTTCTTCTCTGCCTGAGGAGTTGATATCAGCTTGTGCGCGGCTCGGGATGCCGGCCATGGCCCTGCTCGACGCCGACGGCGTCTATGGTGCGCCGCGCTTTCACCTGGCGGCGAAGAAAATCGGAATCAAGGCACACATCGGCGCCGAAGTTACATGCCAGTCTTTTGACCCTGTTATCCTGAGCGGAGCAAGTGCTTCACGAAGTGAAGCACTTGCGGAGTCGAAGGATCCCTATACCCGACAAATCGTGCAGGGAATAGGGATTCCTCGCTCCGCTCGGAATGACACACCATCTCGGAATGACAAACCATTCCGCCTTCCACTGCTCGTTTCCTCCCGTTCGGGTTATCAAAACCTTTGCCGCCTGATCACCAAAATGAAGTTGCGCGCGAAAAAGGGCGAAGGCACGGTTTACCAAGAAGAACTGGAAGAACATGCCCCCGGTCTTATCTGCCTGACCGGAGGCGCGGATGGTCCGCTGGCGACCGCTTTATGGCACGGCGGCATGGAAGAAGCTCGCCAGCAAGTCGAGCAACTGATTGGAATATTTGGCCTCGGCAACGTCTACGTCGAATTGCAGCGTCATTTCCATCGGGAAGAAGAAGCCCGCAACCGCGCCGCCATCGCAATCGCCGGGTCGCTCAATCTTCCTTTGCTCGCGACCAATGGCGTTTGTTATGCCGCCGCGAAAGACTGCGAACTCTGCGACGCATTTACTGCTATCCGCCATCACCGCATACTATCCACCGCTGGACGGTTGCTGGCGCGAAACTCCGAGCGTCACTTGAAATCGCCTCAGGAGATGCAGCAACTTTTCGCCGACCTTCCCGGGGCGCTCGCCAACACGCTCGAACTTTCTTCGCGCCTCGAATTCACGCTCAACGATCTCGGCTACGAGTTTCCCCGCTATCCGGTTCCTGAAGGCGAGACCATGAACTCATTCCTGCGCGAGCGCGCGTGGGAAGGTTTTCGTGAGCGCTATGGCCGCGCTGCACCCGACATGCAAACCCGCGCCCGCTCACAGATTGAACGCGAATTGAAACTAATCGAAAAGCTTAAGCTCTCTGGATATTTTCTTATCGTGTGGGATCTGGTCCGCTTCTGCCGCGAACAAAATATTCTAGTGCAAGGCCGCGGATCGGCAGCCAACAGCGCCGTTTGCTATTCGCTGGGCATCACGGCTGTCGATCCTGTCAGCATGGAGCTTCTCTTCGAGCGCTTTCTATCGGAGGAACGCGGCGAGTGGCCCGACATCGATCTCGACCTGCCCAGCGGCGACGAGCGCGAAAAAGTTATTCAGCATGTTTACCGCAGCTATGGCGAGCGCGGCGCGGCCATGACGGCGAATGTCATCACCTACCGCAACCGGATGGCGGCACGGGAAATGGGCAAGGCGCTGGGATTTGACCCGGAAACGCTCGCCAAGATTTCCGCCGCGGTTGCGACCTGGGAATTTCGCGACGAAAACGACGCGCTCGACCGCCGCTTCCGCGATGCCGGGCTCGACCTCAAGCATCCTCGCCTGCGCAAGTATTACGAGCTCTGCTTGGCTGTGCAGGACATGCCTCGCCATCTTGGACAGCACTCCGGCGGCATGGTGATTTGCCAGGGACAACTCGATTCAGTCGTTCCGCTCGAACCAGCTTCCATGCCCGGCCGCGTGGTAGTGCAGTGGGATAAAGAAGATTGCGCCGACATGGGCATCATCAAAGTCGACCTGCTCGGCCTGGGCATGATGGCCGTGCTGAAGGACTCCATCGAACTCATTCGCAACCATTACGACGAAGAAGTCAATTTGGCGCATCTTCCGCAGGACGATCCCAGCGTTTATTCCGCGCTGCAACAGGCTGACACCGTAGGTTTGTTCCAGGTGGAAAGCCGGGCGCAAATGTCGTGCCTGCCGCGCCTGCGTCCTAAAAAGTTTTATGACATCGTGGTGCAGGTCGCGATTATCCGGCCGGGACCGATCGTCGGCCAGATGGTGAATCCTTTTCTTCAGCGCCGTCAGGGGCGGCAAGAAGTTACGTATCCTCATCCTTCGCTAGAACCGGTGCTCAAGCGCACGCTGGGCGTGCCACTTTTTCAGGAGCAATTGCTCCGGCTTGCCATGATCGCAGCCAACTTTACCGGCGGCGAAGCGGAAGATTTGCGTCGCGCCATGGGATTTAAGCGATCGCAAGCCCGCATGAAAGAAATCGAGGCCAAGCTGCGCGCCGGCATGACGCACAACGGAATTTCTCCCAAGGCGCAGGAAGAAATTATTCTCTCCATCACATCTTTCGCGCTTTACGGATTTCCTGAATCGCACGCCGCCAGCTTCGCGCTGATCGCTTATGCCAGTGCATATTTGAAATGCCACTACCTCGCCGCGTTCACCGCCGCCCTGCTCAACAACCAGCCCATGGGATTTTATTCTCCAGCGACGATCACCAAAGATGCGCAGCGGCATGGGCTGAAGATGCTGCCTGTGGATGTGACGAGGTCAGAATGGCTCTGCACGCTGGAAGCAGCCCCGAGTACTCAGTACCCAGTACCCAGTAAAACCCTTGTCATTCCGACCCCCGAGCGAATGCGAGGGGCTGAGGAATCTCGCAACTCGGTACTCGGTACTGGGTACTCGGTACTCGCTCCGGCGCTACGCTTGGGATTACGTTACGTCCGCGGCCTGCGCGAGGGAGCGGCTCAGGCTCTGGTGCGGCAGCGCGCTTGTGCTCCGTTCGCATCCATACACGATCTCGCTCGTCGTGTTCCAGAACTGCGCAAGGATGAACTGACTACACTGGCGGAGATTGGCGCGTTAAATGCGGTCGCGAGTAGCGAGTGTCGAGTACCAAGATTCCTCAGCCCCTCGCATTCGCTCGGGGGTCGGAATGACGAAGGGCTTACTGGGTACTCGGTACCAGGTACTGGATACTTGCTTCACCGCCGCGACGCTCTCTGGCAGGTGGAACGTGCGGTTCGCGGCTCTGGGCCGCTGCTGGAAAAATTGCCCGAGCCCGATTCGCCTTCTCCGCTCCAGCGCATGAACCATGAAGAGCGTCTGGTTGCCGATTTCCGCGGCACCGGACTCACCGTCGGCCCGCATCCCATGGCTTACCGCCGCGAGTGGCTCAATGCCATGGGTATTCGCCGCGCCAGCGAACTTTGCGACCTTCCCAGCGGCAAGCGTCTTCGCATCGGAGGCTGCGTTATCACACGCCAGCGCCCGGGAACGGCCAAAGGTTTTGTGTTTATCAGTCTGGAAGACGAAACGGGAGTCGCCAATGCGATCATCGCTCCCGATCTGTTTCACCGTAACCGCTTGCTGCTGGCATCAGAACGATTTCTGGCCATCGAAGGCATTCTGCAAAATCAGGACAACGTAATCTCAGTCAAAGCGGAACGCGTGCTGCCACTGTTCGTTACGAAAGCTGAAACTAGTTCGCACGATTTCCACTGAACGGATTTCGGAAACTGGAAACCAGAAACTGAGAACTGCCTTACTGCTCGGGTGCCGGCGATTCCTCGGGTCTGCCATTCTCTGTCGGCGCGAGCGGCAGCCGAGTCGCTCCGCGCATGATGTCGCGTTCTTGCGGCGAGAACATGCTTTTGAACCGAGCGGAATCGATAATCCGCTCGCGCTGCGCTGGGGACATGATGCTCAGGTCACGTATCGCGGTTCTTACCATGCGCCGTCGATCGGGTGGAAGCTGCTGCATCCGGCCGAACACTTCTCGCGCCTGTTGCTTCTGTTCCGGTGTCAGGTGCGCCCACTTGTCCATGTTGTCCACAATGCGCTGCTGTTGCCGCGGGGGAAGGCTCGAGAAATAGTGCAACTGCTGCCGCAAACGCTGCTGCTGCTCAGGAGACATACGGCGGAATCCGGGGTCGTTCTGCAAGGCGCGGTCCTGCTCGCTCGCAGACAAACCCTTGTACTGGCGCAGCCAATCGCCGGCATGTCCCTGCCCCGAGTGAGGCTGCTGATAATTTTGATTTGGCGCTGACTGCCGTTCCTGCACCGGCTGGAAGTTGTCGCGTTGCGCGAGGCATGGAGAGAAAGACGCCGCAACGGTCGCTGCCGACAGCACAGCCCTCGCCATCCATCGCGTCATGAAATTTTCCCGCCGCATTCCCCCGCCCTTAGCCAGTTGAGTTCCGCTACCAACTTCTGCATTCAGCTCTACGGATTCTCCACTACACTGTGCTGCACTTCCACGTCATCCAGTAACTCGAAATCGGAGTACAAATCGTGATTCTTTTCCAGAGCCTGCAAATCACCCACCGCCGTGCCCGGTTCCGTCATTTGAGTCTGAGACTCGACCTCCGCTATCTCGCCTCCGCCAGAATTGTAGACACCGCTCTTGGTGAAGAACAGACCCAGGCCAACTCCTATCAGTACCGTAAGCGCCGCTGCCAGCACCGGCCGCCGGAACCACGCCAGCCAACCAGCCTGCGGCTTGGCCATCTCTTCCCGCAGACGCGCCTGCAGACGGACATCAAAATAAGGCGACGGCTCCGGCGCCACCCACTCATCCAACAACGCCATTGTCTGCCGGATCTCTTCCATTTTGGCGGCGCAGGCTCCGCAGCCCACAAGATGTGCGCCGATCTCCGGCGTTATTCCCACCAGTCCGGACGCCAGGTCCGGCATCGTTTCGCGAATCTCCTCGCACTTCATGACCATGCTCCCCTTAAATCCTCTTCGCTGCTGCCGCTTCGCTTCAATAAAGCTTCGCTTCCTAGAGAAATTCTCTTAACTGTTCCCGCAATGTTTCATACGCCCGGAATAACAACGATTTCGTCGCCGACTCGCTCAACTTCAATACCTCGGCGATCTGCTTGTAATCCATCTGCTGATACTTATGCATGATGACCGCCAGCTTCTGCCGTTCCGGCAGAGCCTCCACCTTGCCGCGGATCGCCAACATCCGCTCCCGCCGCACCAAAGCCTCCTCGGCAGAGATCTTACCGTCGGCCAAGTCCATGGTGGTGCCGGTTTCTTCATCCGGTTCATCCAGACTGACCGTTACTTCCGGGCGTTCGTGGCGCGTGTCGCGCGCGTGATTCACCGCCAGATTGGTCGCAATGCGATACAGCCAGGTGGTGAATTTGGCGCTGGCTTCATAAGTCTGGCGCGAGCGGTACACCCGCAGAAAAACTTCCTGCGCCAGATCCTCCGCCGCCGTTGTGTTGCGCGCCATCCGGTACATAAAACTCACCAGCGGCCTGCGATATTTCTGCACCAGGTAATCGAAGGCGGACTGATCCCCGGCCTTCACCCGCAGCATGACCTCGGCGTCGGTGTAGCCTTCGGGGCCGGCCATTGTTGGCGGCAAACTGCCCGTCGGGCGCGGTCCGGTCGCGGCCATTAGAACGCCCCGGTCCATGGCGGCAGTGCTCACACTAGATCGAACCCGGTCGGGGAGGGAAAGTTGCTCTTTCTCTGGTCCCGATGAGAGCCCAGAAGTCCCCGCAGATGAGGCAGATACGGCGGCTCGACGAGGCGCGGTTTCGTCCGGCATGGAGGGTTACTTTGGGCATGGCATTCCGGCGTACTCGACATCGCCCCAGCCCTTGCCGCCGTTAGGCTACCACGCCGCGTCCCGCTCTCCAAATAGGTCTCGCCCAAGTACCCAGACCTGCGCCCGAAAAGCGGCGCCCCGGCTTGACCGGTCAATCCTCCGCATCTCATTATTCTCGATCGGGAGCGCGGGACCAACCCAACTGGGTTGTCTCACCTCCTGCTCGTCCGCAGAATCGCCAACTGGCGGCTGACGTTTGAGCCTTCACCGGCAGCCACCGAGCGTAAGAACCAGCTCGCCGCACGATCATGACGCGTCCGGCGAAGCACGAACCACACCCCGCTCACCGCTCCCGCTCCCAGCAGACTCCCTCCGATCTGCCCAGGAACGCCGGCGCAAACGAAGGGCCGGGCAAGCGGATTTATTTCGTTGTAGTGACGCTGGTAAAGAACTCGTGTGGTGACGCCGTCAGTCAGAATCTCGGCACCTATGACCGCAAACGTCCCCCACGTCTCCTTCGACACCGGCGCATCCGGCAACTCTTGCCCATGTACCGCCCCTGCCCATACGAATAGCATCACCAGAACCCACCTGCCCATCGGACGACCTCTCAACCGTCGTCATCGGTGAAGCGCGGCTTACCCGTTAGCTTCGAAGGCGGGAACTGCAATCTTTGGTTTTTCTAATCGCCTACGTGGATGGTGGTCCGACTGGCAGCAGAATTGGGTTGAGTTTCTTGAACCCAGGTTTGTTCTTGCAGTTCGGCGAGAGCGGCCAACACTTCCTCACTATGCTTGTGGAATTCACCTCGGTGAATACTTTGGCCACCTTGCCTTCTGGGTTGATTATGAAGGTATGTCGGGAAGCGAACTTCACCAGCCCGAGGAGCACATGCTGACCAATCAGCTGACCGGCGTGCTGGCCTCGCTGGTGCGAACCTATTCTCCGTCGAATCCGCCGGCGCGGGATTTGCTGGCCACACCGACAAACGAACGCCACGCACCGGCTGGATGCACAACTATCTGCGGATGTACTGGGCAAACAAATTCTGGAGTGGAGCCCATCGCCGGCTCAGGCATACCAGATCGCAGTGCGCCTGAATGCAGGAATTGCGTGGTCGATCGTAGGAAAGTTCGACCGTCCCTGGTTTGAATGGCCAATCTTCGGACAAATTCGATATATGTCCGGTGCGAGCACGGGGAAGAAGTTCGACAGCAAGAAATACATTCAACGGAATCCACCGCTCTAGTGGTGGCTTGTTTCGCGCAGGGTCGCAGGCGGAATATTGTAGATCGTGAGTTTGAACCATAGGCTGCTCCGTATTTATTCGAGCCAGTGGTACGATCCCATATGAAAAGAATCAGCGCCTTCAGGGTGATTCAGGCGCCCATCGCTTTGCTAGTGCTGTTGTGGCCGGTGCATCCATCGCGCGCGTTCGCGGCGAATCCTGACCTGGAGACAGTTCTGACTGGTTCCCGACAGCGTATTGAGAAATTGGACTACCGCTTGACTGGGCGACTTACACGGATCGAAGGCAACGAGAAGCGCACGAGCTACAAGTTTGCCGCCAAGGCCCACTGGTTTCCCGACGGTCTGCGTTTGTTATGCGAGATCTCGGGGCCTGGCTCAGAGAAGACCCGCCTTCTTCTGCAAATGAGCGGGAGTGGGCACGTGACGATTGAGAAAATACTTCCAGGTGAGAAGGCCGCCAGCGTGTTGCCATTCGAACGCTGGAACGACCCCATAGTAGGAACAGATTTCTCCTATGAAGATATGGTAGAGAGCCAGTTCTTCTGGAAGAATCAGAAACTCCTGGAACCGGAGAAGTATGGCGCAAGGGATTGCTTTGTCCTTAAGAGCACGTCCGGCGCTCAGGATCGGTCTTACTATGATTCGGTAACATCGTGGATTGACCGCGGCATTTTGTACCCTGTGCATGTAGTTAAGACGCTCCGCGGGACGGGGCAGCAGAAGGAATTTATTTACTACGGGTTGCGACAGGTCAGCGGCGTTTGGTCTGCATCGCAGATAGAGGCAAAGCTCCAGGGCAAGCCCGGTTCCTCGATTCTCGTAATCGAGGCGGGCTCAACGAAGGCAAATCTTGGGCGCAAGGACTTTGATCTCAGCCCGTCCGGTGCTCAAGAAGAGAAAGTGAAATAGGTCGCATCGCCTAAATTGGGCCGTTGCGAGGGACAGTGCTGTCGCGGAACCATTCCCAGTGCTCGCCGTCATCCGAGAACCTATTTGTCAGACGTTGCCGAAGCCCCATACAAGCCGAAGGGCCACCAATTCCAGTCGCCGGCAAGTCGCAACAGAGCTGGCCCGACGATCATCCGCACCACTGTAGCGTCGATGAGCACCGCCCCGGCCAGCGTAAAACCCAGCATCTGAACGACCAGAAAGCTCCCCAAGGTGAATGCGGTGAATACGGCAATCATGATTGCCGCAGCGCTCGTGATGAGACCGGCAGTCCGCGCCAGACCCTCGATCACCGCTGATCTCTCACATAGACCGCGCCGCCGTTCTTCCAGAACTCGGGCGACCAGGAAGACCTCATAGTCCATGCTCAATCCAAAGACGATGGCAAATGAGAGAATCGGCACGATCGGGTATACGCTACCGGTCGGTCCTTCGAGGCCAAAAAATTTGCTACCGTGGCCATCCTGAAAGACGACAACCAGCGCACCGAATGAAGCGCCCACGGAGAGCAGGTTCAGCAAAATTGCTTTGATCGCTGCGAATAAAGAACGTAACCCGATCAGCAGCGCCAGCAAGCTCCCCAATATGACGCCGAGGACCACCTTCGGCAAACGCTCTTTTACTACCAGGTCATAATCTGCCTCGAGCGCGGGAACGCCGCCGACGCGCAGCACCGCGCCAGGCACGCCGGTCATCGCCGCGACATCGGAGGAACGCACGTCCCGAACCCATTGAACCTGCTGGTTGGGCGAAAGAGCCGAGGTGGGGAGCAACTCAATCAAGGTAGCGTGGCCATCGCTGCGGAGAAAACTCTTGCGGATTGACTCTGGCAGATCGTTGGTGGCATCCGCCGTGTCAGACATTCCCGTTAGGGTGGGAAGAGATAGGACCTCCTCCGCTCTAGGATCGCTCTGAAAGCGTTTCGTCAAGCGAGTGGTGGCTAGCCAGCCAGTTGGCGAGAGCGGTGGAGACTGCGGGGGCAACTCGAGGATCACTCGCAGACCCTGCACAATGCCCGACCGCCCCATGCCCTGAAGCGTGTGCAGTGCTTGCACCGACTCGGCTGCGGCCGGGAGTGAGTCATGGTCAGGAATGCCAGGGGAGATTCTTCGTGCCTGGTATGCAAGAATCAGCAGCGGAATCCCGGCGACCAGCAAAGCTGTCCAGGGCCAGCGGGTTACGATGCCGCCCCACCGCACCCACCTCTCACTCGCCGCGCATAGGTCTCGCGGTTTTGCTCGTCCGTCTGGAATACTCACTTTTGCGAAATTGACGCGATGCCCCAGCAGACTAAGCGCCCAGGGCAGAATGGTTTTACACAACATGACACTCAAAGCGGTCACCAGCAGGCCAGCTACCCCGATGGAGCGCAGCTCGCTGATGGGCACAATCAGGAGCGCCGAAAATCCGATCGCAACGGTCGTAGCCGAGATCATCAGCGTGCGCCCAGCTTGCCTGGCGGCAATATCGGCAGCTGGGCCGGGATCATATCCTTCGGCCAACGCTTCGCGAAAGCGGCTCACCATCAGCAATGCATAGTCGATGCCCAAGCCAAGACCGAGCATCGTCGCCAGGTTCTGTACCAGGATCGACAGCTGCAGATAATGCGAGAGGAGCGCCGCCGCACCCAACGCCATGGAGATGGAGAGCAGTCCAACTCCCAGCGGTAATAGCGCGGCCACAACACTGCCAAAAGCCAGCACCAGCAGCACGAGAGTGACTGGCATCGCTCGTTCTTCGGCGTGGGTGACGTCGTCGGCACTGACCTTGCGAAGATCGAAGTTCAATGGCGTTTCGCCTGTAATTTCCAGTTTGATCTTGGGATATTGCGACCTGAGCTGACCTTCCATCCAGTCTGCTCTTGCCCGTAGTTTCGGGACCAACCCCTCCACAGTTTCATCGCGCGGCTCCAGCCCAACAATGATCAAGGTCCCGCCATTTTTCCCGGTGAACAGAGGATCGGGCCAATCCACACTTGAGACCACCCCCGACACTCCTGGCACACTACGCAACGAAGTGGTTAGGAAGCCCAACGCATCTGCGCCTTTGGCGGAATCCGCATCGGGAATACCGCTGATCACCAGAATTAGTCGGTTGGCGAACGGAGACTGGAAACGCTGCGCCAGTTCCAGGTCAACTTTTTCGGATTCTCCGCCCTTGATGTGTACAACTGTCTCCAGGTGACGTTCGACTTTGTAGGAAAAGGGCAGGAGCGCAAGCGCCATGACAAAGCCAGACATCGCCCACCAAAATCGGCGGCGAGCGGCATCACGGGCAGTCTTCGAGACTGGCATTACCATAGGACTCTGTGCCGTTTCCTGGTTCGTCCGAAAGCAATGAAACGCTACTAATCTAGAAATTCATGATAGGCGTAAGCGACGGCCACGCGCTGGCAGCCAGCAGAAGAATACGTGGCTCCGCTTCACGCGGAGCCATCCCACGGCCCGAACCTTTTACCCTCTTTAGCTCGCTTTCCGGTTCGTGGGACGAGCAGATCGTGCGAAACCTTCTTTTGTCCAAGTGGTCGGACACTCTGTCGGTCGAAATCGAGCCTCGCTCGTTGAAACAATGGTTTCTCGGCTTTGACATCGAATCGTCTACCCGCGGTAGGTACAGGTCTATTATGTCGGGCGTGTATACCTGGGGCCAGTGCGAGGTTTGATCCCTCGTGGGGAGCAGTTCAATCCTTGCCGCTGCGTCAAGGGCAGGGAGTTCTCCCAGGTCACATCGTACGAGGCGCTGGCTCTCGAGCCAGAGGACATTTTTGCGGTGCTCAGTGAACTCAAGCAGCCCGAATACGAAATAACACTGCTGAGGAAATCGGGAACCTGCTTAGGGAACTGGCCGACCCGTGGAAGACTGCCGTCTATCTAGCAGTCACCACGGGGTTGCGCGTGAGTGAACTGCTGGGCTTGAAATGGGCTGACGTGGAATTCACGGCGGGCGAGATTCGTCTCAGCTGTGGCATTGGTGCGCCAGCACATTGGTGTGATGAAAACTGAGGCCAGCCGCAAGCCTGTACCCCTAGATGCTGGGCTTGCTGATGTTCTGCTCGATTGGCGTCGGCGCTGTCCCTACTATCAAGAGGCGGACTACACCTTTGCGAGTCCCGACAAGAACGGCAGTCAACCGTACTGGCCCACGGCTGGAATGGAGAATCACGTTCGGCCCGCAGCTATCCGGGCTGGCATCGGAAAGCGTCTCGGCTGGCACACGCTGCGTCACACTTATGGGACGCTGGTAAAGAGCCGAGGTGCGGACGTTGCGACCACGCAGGCATTGATGCGACACGCAAACGCTAGCATCACAATGGACAAGTACGTCCACGCCGTGACGCCAGCAAAGCGGGAAGCACAATCGCGCATCGTGAATTCCATACCGTTCCCAATCGTTCCCACGCCGTTGACGGTTCCGGCTGTATCTGTTTGAATCGTAAAGGTTGGGCGCTTAACTCAGCGGTAGAGTGCCATCTTCACACGGTGGAAGTCATAGGTTCGAATCCTATAGCGCCCACCAGTTAACCAACTGACTTTAAGGATATTACCGCGCTTCCATGTCCTTAAATGTCCAGTTGGCGCATTTTCATCTTCCTCGCGTTGCCGCCGCGGCCTTCCGCTTACTTCAGCTGCACATCCATGTTGAGGTTGTAGGCGACAAAGGACCAGGCGTCGGCGATTTCGTCGATCTGTTTCGAGATAGGCTTGCCGGCGCCGTGTCCAGCCTTGGTTTCCACGCGAATCAGAACCGGCGCGGGACCGGCTTGATCGGCTTGCATGGTGGCGGCAAACTTGAAGCTGTGTCCGGGCACGACCCGGTCATCGTGATCGGCGGTGGTGATGAAGGTTGGAGGATATTTCGTTCCCGGCTTCAGGTTGTGTAAAGGCGAGTAGGCGTAAATGGCCTTGAACAGTTCGGGATCGTCGGAGGAGCCATAGTCCGAGGTCCAGGCCCAGCCGATCGTGAACTTGTGAAAGCGCAGCATGTCCATGACGCCGACTTGGGGGAGCGTTGCTCCATAAAGATCGGGACGCTGGGTGAGGCATGCGCCGACCAGCAGACCGCCGTTGCTGCCGCCGCGAATGGCCAGGTTGGAAGAAGTTGTGTAATGGTTGGCGATGAGCCATTCCGCGGCACCGATGAAGTCGTCGAATACGTTCTGCTTGTGCAGCTTGGTTCCAGCGAGATGCCAGTCCTCGCCGTACTCTCCGCCACCCCGTAGGTTGGGCTGTGCGTAGACCCCTCCCATCTCGAGCCACACCAGATTCGGCACCGAGAAAGCGGGGGTGAGAGAAATATCGAAACCGCCGTAAGCATAGAGCAGCACGCGGTTCTGGCCGTCGAGTTTCAGCCCTTTCTTGTAGGTGAGAAACATCGGGATACGTGTGCCGTCTTTGCTCTGGTAGAAAACCTGCTTAGTTTCGTAACGGGTGGGGTCAAAGTCAACTTTGGGCTGGCGGAATATCGCGCTGGCGCCTTTCTCCGGATCGTAGCGATAGATGGTGGTTGGCACGGTAAAGCTGGTGAAGGCATAAAAAGTTTCTTTATCCTTGCGCTTGCCGCTGAAGCCGGGAGCCGTGCCGATCCCTGGCAGATCAACATCCCGAAGGAATTTGCCCTGCAGGTCGTAGACCCGGACTTCGGTCTGAGCGTCCTTGAGATACTCAACCAGGAATTTATCGTCGACGACGTTGGCATTGGTCATCGTTTCCGTAGACTGAGGCACGATCGTCTTCCAACTCGAGCGCTCGGGCTTGCGAGTGTCGATGGCGATCAGGCGGCTGCGGGGGGCGTCGAGATCGGTCTTGAACCAGAAGACCGGACCGTCGTTGTCGATGAACTGGTATTGGGCATCGAAGTCGTCGAGCAGTTTGACGACGGGCGAGTCCATCTGGCCGAGGTCTTTGTAGTAAAGGCGATTCTTGGGAGACGTGCCTTGCCAAACCGTGATGACAAGGTAACGCCCGTCGTCGGTAACAGAGCCGGAGAATCCTAGTTCTTTGTTGTCGGGACGCTCGTAGATAAGCTGGTCTTCGGACTGAGCCGTGCCCAGCCGGTGGTAATAGAGTTTCTGGAAATAGTTGGCATCGCGCAACGGTGCGCCTTCCTTGGGCTCTGCGTAACGGCTGTAATAGAAGCCTTTGCCGTCCTTGGTCCAGGATGCGCCGGAAAATTTCACCCACTTGACCAGGTCGGACAAGTCCTTGCCGCTATCGACGTCGCGGACGTGCCACTCCATCCAGTCGGATCCGGAAGCGGCGGTGCCATAGGCCATCAGCTTGCCGTCGTCTGTAATGGCCTGTCCCGACAACGCGACCGTGCCATCGGAGGAAAGCGTGTTGGGATCGAGAAGCAGGCGCGGTTCGGCGTTCAGCGAATCGGCGACGAACAAAACATTTTGGTTTTGCAGGCCGTTATTGTGCTGGTAGAAATACCTTCCGCCATGTTGCTCGGGAACACCGTAGCGCTCGTAGTTCCAAAGCTTCGTGAGGCGCTCGTGAATCGCCGGACGGTAGGGAATCTGATCGAGGTAGCTGAAAGTCAGCTTGTTCTCGGCCTGCACCCAGGCCGTCGTATCGGCTGAGTCAGTGTCCTCAAGCCAGCGGTAAGGATCGGCGACTTTTGTGCCGTGGTAATCGTCGACCTGGTCAACCTTTTTCGCCTTCGGATAATCGAGCTTGGAGGCAGACGGTGCATTCCCCGCTAGCAGGGCGATCGCGCAGAGCAGCAGCGAGCAGGAAAGGAGAAACGGCACGGTAGCGCGGCGCACGATATTCATGGAGGATCCTCGGCAATTAAGTCCCGGGTGGAAACCCGGACATTCTAAACCATTAGGGCAGCACCGGGTTCGCGCACCAATGTCTGTGTTTTGAATCACAGCACCCCGTTTGGCCCAGATCGCAATATAGGCAGAGCCGGAAGGAGTGCGAAGCCTATGAAACCTGTGCTGTTTTCCGCGCTTGCTATTTTTTTCTGTTGCCTGCCTGGGTTGGCGCAGCAGACCGATATTAACCGTTACACCTTGTTTACCGGTTTCGATTACATGATCAGCCCCGCTCGCAATCTCACGGAGCGCGGGTTCGAAAGTGACTTCGGCGTCGGCGTGAGACCCTGGTTAAGCCTGGGCGCCGATTTCGGCGCTCTGGGTGACGACATCATCAGTGGTTCCGGCACCATCAACGGCAGCGAAACCGTTTACGCGCCGTTGCTGACGCAGAACGAAAAAAACGGTGCGCCGCCTCCTAACCTGGTTAACGTTGCGTTCAAGTCAACCACTTATACTTTTGCCGCTGGCCCGCAGTTTTACCTGCGCAAATGGGAGAAGATTACTCTTTTCGCCCGCCCCGGTTTCGGCGGGATCCACGAGGCCGCAAACATCGCTTTCCCGTTGGCATTGGGGCAGCTGTTGACGGCGCTGGGGGCAACGGTCCCGAACCCTCACCAGACGGATACCACCTACTTCGTCGGTCTAGGCGGCGGTTTCGACCTCAACCTATCGCGGCGAGTAGGAGTACGGTTCGCAACCGACTGGGTGAATACTCATCTGTTTTCCAATTTGCTCACGAACCGGCAAAACTATATCCGCTTCTCCGTTGGCCCGACATTTCGCTGGGGCAAACTAAGGTAGCGAAGCGGCCACCCCACCGGTACCCGCCCGGCTTCGGGCCGTGCTCGTTCCATGAACAATCGCAGGAGTTGCCCGCCGATTCTCCAATTCCTGCGACAGATGAATAAATGGATCGTCGTAAACATCCGCAGCATCTGAATCCACCAAGGAGGGTCGATCATGATCTTCGGCATGACAACCGCGACCTATACCTTCGTACATGTGCTATTGAGCCTGATTGGAATCGGCTCCGGATTCATCGTGCTCTACGGGCTGCTCACTGCGAAACGGCTCGACGGCTGGACAGCATTGTTCCTGGCGACCACCGTGGCAACCAGCGTGACCGCGTTTGGTTTCCCGTTCGACCATCTTTTGCCGTCGCATAAGGTCGGCATCCTCTCGCTGGTGTTGCTGGGTGTGGCAATTTTGGCGCGCTACGTTTTTCATCTCTCCGGCGCGTGGAGCCGTGTCTACGCAATCAGCGCGGTGCTTGCCCTGTATCTGAATGTTTTCGTGGCCGTCGCGCAGGCCTTCATGAAGGTGCCGGCCTTGAAAGCATTGGCCCCGACCCAGAAAGAGCCGCCATTTCTGATCGCTCAGCTTTTCGTCCTGACGTTGTTCGTCGTGCTCACTATTTTCGCAGCGATCAGGTTCCGCACCGAGTCAGTCCGTACGGCCTGAACGGCCCGTTTTTTCTGTTCCCGGCGCATTCGCCCGCCACCAACCTTGATTCAAGGAGACCAACTTATGGCTACGATTACGACAAAAGACGGCACGCAAATCTACTACAAGGACTGGGGCAAGGGACAACCCGTTGTCTTCAGTCATGGCTGGCCACTCAGCGCAGATGCCTTTGAAGACCAGATGCTATTTCTCGCTTCCCGCGGCTATCGCTGCGTTGCCCATGACCGGCGCGGTCACGGACGCTCGGGCCAGCCCTGGGAGGGCAACGAAATGGATACTTATGCCGATGATCTCGCGACTCTTGTCGAGAAGCTCGATCTAAAGAACGCGGTCCACATCGGCCATTCGACCGGCGGCGGCGAAGTTGCCCGCTACATCGGCCGCCACGGCACGAAGCGTGTAGCCAAGGCTGTGTTGATCGGTGCAGTGCCTCCGCTAATGCTCAAAACGCCTGCTAATCCCGCCGGCCTGCCCATTGAAGTGTTCGATGGCATTCGCGCCGGAGTTCAAGCGGACCGCTCACAATTCTTCAAGGATCTCAGCGCCCCGTTCTATGGCGCCAACCGCCCGGGCGCGAAAGTCTCGCAAGGCCTGCGGGATTCCTTCTGGCTGCAAGGGATGCTGTGCGGAATGCCGGGAGCCTACGACTGCATCAAGGCATTCTCCGAGACGGACTTTACCGAAGATCTGAAGAAGTTCGATGTGCCCACGCTCGTTCTGCACGGCGATGACGATCAGATCGTCCCGATCGTCGCATCGGGACTTCTTTCGTCGAAGATTGTTAAAGGAGCTACCCTGAAGGTCTATCCGGGTGCGCCGCACGGCATGTGCTCGACTCTGAAGGACCAGATCAACGAGGATCTGCTCGCCTTTCTCAAACGCAGCGAACAAGCGGCGGCGTAATCGGAGGCTGCCCGGCCTCTGAGTCTCATTGCGAAGGCCGGGCAGTCCGGTTCATCATGTTCGACGAGAGCGAGTGAGTGAGTGAAGGCTCGCTACTTCCCCGTGTGGCTGACTCTCCAGATCGAGTTCGATCCGTCGTCGCTCACCAGCAGTGAACCATCCGCAGCTACGGTAATGCCCACTGGACGCCCCCACACGTTGCCATCCGGCAGCACAAAGCCGGTGAGAAAGTCTTCATACTCGCCGCTGGCGTGGCCACTCTGGTGCAGCGGCACGCGGATCACTTCGTAGCCCACGCGCACTGCCTTGTTCCATGAACCGTGCTCGGAGGCGAAAATGTCTCCCTTGTATTCTGCAGGAAACTGCTGGCCCTCATAGAACGCAAGTTCCAGCGATGCATTGTGCGGCTGCAGCAATACATCCGGTACGATCACTTTGTCTTTCAACTCCGGATGCTTGCCCTGATGCCGCGGGTCCTGGTGCGCACCGATATACCACCACGGCCAGCCATAAAAACCGCCTTCCTGCACGTGCGTGATGTAGTCGGGGACAAGGTTGTCGCCCAGGGCGTCGCGCTCATTTACCGAACACCACAATTCGCCAGTTTGAGGACTCACCGCAATTCCCCCGCCCGCGTTACGAATACCGTAGGCGTACACGCTCAGTTTGCAGTTCGCGGGATCGCAGACAAGAATGTCGGCACGGTCTTTTTCCCGGGGATGCGTGTCGGGGTCATCCACGTTCGATCCCGAGCCCACCGCGACAAACATTCTCTTGCCGTCCTGCGAGAATGTTACCGCCCGCGTCCAGTGCCCGGCTCCAGCCGGCAGATCGGCGATATGTTGCGGCGGGCCGCTCGCCTTCAGATCGCCGTTGTGATAAGGAAAGCGCACCACTTCGCGCTCGCTGCCCACGTATAACCATTGCGGGTCGGGCCCCGGGGGATAAAAGGCCAGGCCATAGGGCTGTTTCAGACCGCTGGCGAAAATGGCCGACTGCTCGGGCTTTCCATCGCCGGTCAGCCCGCGAAATACCCGGATGCGTCCGGGATCGCTTTCCGTAAGAAAAATATCGCCGTTCGGGGCGGTGCGCAGTGTCCGGGGATTCTCGAGTCCAGCGGCGTACAACTCAACCTTGAATCCGGCAGGCGCGACCGGCCAGGCGTTTTCCGGCCGCGCCACCAGATCCGGGCCGTTATTCGCCGATTCCGTCGCATACGGCTGGGGCAGGTCGTTCACCGTGATCTTGCGGACTGTTCCCGGCTTCTCATAACGGAAGTCGGTGAACGGCGGCGTGGGCTTCGGCCCCTTGAATGTAGAAGTGCCGAACGTGGAAGTGCTGGTATCGGGCGGGGGCGCGCTTGCCTCTTGCGAAGGCTGCGCGGCTCCCATCGACTTCACATAAGTAACAATCTCCCAGCGTTGCTTCGCCGGCAAGGCCGCCCATGAAGGCATCCCGTTATCCTTGTCGCCCCGCGTGATGAACCAGAACACTTCACCGGGGGTAACGGAATCGAGCTTCCCGCCCACCAGCGACGGCACGTTTCCCGTGCCCTTGCCGAGTTTTCCATGACAAGACAGGCAATTGCGCGCGTACAACCGTTTTCCAGCCTGCGTGGCCACATCCTGGCCTTCATAGGGATTCTTCGTCGCCTGGGCCGAAGCCGGAGCGTTGTGGAAGTTTGTGTCAACCTCCGCTGCGAGCAGAAGGGTGACTGGCAACAAAATCGCCGCCGTAGTGAGGAGCTGTGACTTGGCAAACGAGCGCATGAATCCTCTCAGAAATCTTCCCATTCCCCGGAACTTTCACAAATTTGGATGCATCAAGGTGGTGCTGGGATTGTGCAAAGGGAATCGATCTTAAGTTTGGTTTAGAGTTTGGTCAGGAGCCTGGTCAGGAGTTTGTCTTGGACGTTGCGTTCTGCCGTTGGCGCGCCTTTTCATAATCCTCTCGCGGATCGCGCCCCGTCACCTTCTTGTACCACGCAGGATGAAATGTCCACGCCCACGCTTCGCTCACCGCGCCGCGCGTCATGGCCTGAAAAGTTCCGGGCTCGCCGATCGTGCTCAAGTAGATGTGAATGAATATCCCGCCCAGCATGATGATGGCGGAGATATCGTGGAGCACGTAGCTGATGGCCACAGCGGTTCCACCGAAACTGCGCGCCCCAGCCCACAGAATAATGCCGGAGATCAGGTAGACTATGCAGCCGGCTACGATCTCCCAGAACATCACTTTCTGACCAGCGTTAAAGAATCCGGTTTCGGGCGCCTCGAGCGTCTCCTCGCCGCTGACAACTCTTCTGATATTGCGTAGCCATTTCGTATCGCCCGGGCCCCATAGCATGGGCGCAAGCCAGTTCAGCATCTGCAGAAAAAAGAAAAAAACGAACGCCACTCCGAAATACGGGTGCATCCTCCGGCTGAGCGGTCCTCCGCCAAAGATGGGCATGAACCAGCGGAACAGCCACGGTAAGTAGATTCCAAAGCCGGTGAACAGCGCCAGAAAGAAAAATAGCGCGACCATCCAATGCAGAAGCCGGGTGTACACCGGATGCCGCAACAACTCGCCCCGATAGACCTCGGTGCGCCCTATGGAATCGAAAGTCCGGCGCGCCTTCTCGTCGAAGCGATCAATCGCCGTTCCCATGCGCGGCCTCCTTCTCCTGCGGATCCGGTTGCGGCCGCCGTGGACCTACGGCGACATAGTGCAGCAGCACTCCCACCGCGCCAAACAGGGCGAACGTGCCGAGAACCGGCTTGAATAGCCATTTCCAAATGGTATAGCTCCACGGGATCGTTGGATTCTTCGGCAATCCGCCGTAGCGCTCCGGATCCGTGGCGTCATGCAGAACATAAATCACGTGCGTGCCGCCGATCGATTGCGGATCGTATACGCCCGCCTTCTCCATACCAAAATTCTCTTTCAGTTGCCGGGCGCGCTCGTTGGCAATGAACTTCATGTCATCTTTGCTGCCGAATTTCAAACATCCCGTCGGGCACGCCTTGATGCATGCCGGTTCCAGTCCTTCGCCCACGCGGTCCGAACATAGCGTGCACTTGTAAACTTTCTTCGTGCCGGGATTGAATCGCGGAATATTGAAGGGGCAGCCGGAGACGCAGAACTCGCAACCGATGCAGTTCTCCTGATTGAAGTCAACGATGCCGTTGGTGTACTTCACGATCGCGCCGTCGGCCGGACACGCCGCCAGGCATCCCGGATCGGCGCAGTGCATGCACTGGTCCTTCCGCATCAACCATTGAATCGTTCCGTCTTCGCGCTGGTGCTCGTTGAACTTGATCAGATTCCAGAAGTTCCAGCGCGTCTCCGGCATCGTCTGATACGTGTTGTCAAAGGTGGTCACGCCGAAAGGCATATCATTCCACTCGACGCACGCCACCTCGCACGCTTTGCAGCCGATGCACGTTGTGGTATCGACCAACTTGCAAACTTCAAAATCGCGCTGCATCCCGAGTCCGGGTGAAGCGCCGGTGTGGCCCGAGATCTTTTCGGCTTGTAACATCTTGCGATCGCTCATGGTCGGGTCTCGCCTCGCCTAGACTTTTTCGATCTTTACCAGAAAGCCCTTGAACTCGGGCGTGAAAGCATTGGGATCGATTACCGTTGGCGTCAACTGGTTGGTCAGAGTCTTCGCCGTCTTACCTTCATCTTCTGCGATTCCGCGGAATCCCCAGTGAATCGGAATGCCGATCTGGAATGTCTCCTTGCCGTCGATCTGCATCGGCCGGATGCGCTTCGTGACCATCGCTTTGGCAATGTAATAAGCGCGTGCGCTGGTCACTCTTACCTTCTCGCCGCCGCGAATGCCCATGCGATCCGCCAGTTGCGCTGGCACTTCCACAAACGGCTCCGGCACCAGCTGCACGTTCATCGGATTATTCTTCGTCCAATAGTGATAATGTTCGGTCAGCCGGTAAGTGGTGCAGACCACGTTGTAACCTTGATCGACCGTGCCGTACTTATCCATATCGGTCTTGTACTTCTTGACCACCGGATTGTTCGACTGGCCGGGATGCAGCGGATTCGCAATCGGGCTCTCGATGGGTTCGTAATATTCGGGGAAAGGTCCATCGGCCATTCCACCAAGCGGGACGAACAACCGCCCGATGCCGTCCGGATTCATGATGAACGGCCCCATGTGGTCTTTGGGCGCGGAGTCCGGCTTGAAATCCGGAACGTCGTTACCCACCCAGCTCTGTTTGGCCTCGTCCCACCAGACTTGCCGCCGCTGCGGATCCCAGGGCTTACCATTGCCGTCGCATGACGCGCGGTTGTAGAGTACACGGCGGTTTGCCGGCCACGACCATCCCCAGTTGGGATAAATACCCAGGCCCGAGGGATCGTCGGTTCCGCGCCGCTGCATCATCGCTCCTGCCTCGGTCCACGAGCCGGAATAGATCCAATTGCCGCAAGACGTGCTCCCATCATCCTTCAGCCATGCAAAGCCCGGGAGTTGCTGACCGGCTTTGATCGTGACATTTGTCTTGGGATCGGTGATGTCGACCAGCGCCTTGCCGTTTAGCTCCTTCGCCACTTCCGCGAGCGACGGGTTGTAGGGCGTCGTGTAGGCGAACGTCGCATTAAGCACGGGATCAGGGAACTTCCCGCCTTCCTTCTTATAAAGATCTCGAATCTTCAAGTAGATCGTCGCCAGAATTTCCTGATCCAACCGCGCTTCGCCCGGCGGCGGTACGGCGGCATTCTTCCACTGCAACCAGCGTGCCGAATTCACGAACGTTCCATCTTTCTCGGCGAAACCCGCGCCCGGCAGCCGATACACGGTGGTGTTGATCTTCTTTTGATCGTCGGCGGTGATGCCCGGAGCGCGCCAGAACTCGCTGGTTTCATCGGGATAGATTTCGCACACCACCAGCCAGTCCGCTTTCTTCAGCGCATCGATATTCTTATTCGAGTCGGGACCAATCATCACGCCGTTCATGCCGAAGGCGAAGATACCCTTGATCTTGCCTTCATACATGTCGTTCCAGATGTTTACCCAGGAATAGTTGCGGTCGATCTTCGGCAGATAATTGAAGGCGAAGTCGTTTTCCTTGGTCGCCGCCGGCCCATAAAACGCCTTCAACAGTGAAACCGTAAACTTCGAGGTATTCGAGTAGTAGTTGAACGAGTCCCACGGCGCGGGTTTCGATGCGGTCGGCGTGACGCGCTTCAAGTAAGTCGCCAGGTCCACGTCGTTGGGGTTGGGCATCTTCAAATAGCCCGGCAGGATGTCGAATATTCCCGCCATGTCGGTTGCGCCCTGAATATTCGAATGCCCGCGCAGCGCGTTCACCCCGCCACCGGCCCGCCCCACATTGCCCATCAGCAACTGCAGCATCGCCGCGGTGCGAATGATCTGCGTGCCGAAGCTGTGTTGCGTCCAGCCCACGGCATAAATAATGGTGGCGACTTTCTTCATGTCGCCATCTTTGCGGATGGAAGTAAATAAGTCGGCGGCCTTGAGAAATTCCGCCTGCGGAATTCCCGTGATGCGCTCCACCATCTCCGGCGTGTAGCGCTCATACTGTTTCTTCATCAGCTGAAACACGCTGCGCGGATGCTGCAAGGAAAGATCGAACGCAGTGTTCGGCGGCAGCGCCGGCGGGGGAGGCGGCGTTCCGGGAGCCAAAGGCTTGGCAGCGGCGGCAGGATGAGCAACAGGCGTGGGCACGACAGGCTTGCCGGCTAGGTCTCCGCCTTCTTCATAATTCCAGGTGGATTTGTCGTAGGTCTTTTTCTCCGCGTCGAAGCCGGAGTACAGTCCATCCTCGGGCAGTTTGAAACCGTCTTTAATAATGAACGCTGCGTTGGTGTAGTTGACGAGGTAGTCGTGCGCGATGCGGTTGTTCTGGATGGCGTAGTTGATCACGCCGCCGAGAAAGGCAATATCGCTCCCAGCCCGAATCTGCACATACATGTCCGCATTCGCCGCCGTCCGCGTGAGCCGCGGATCGACCACGATGGTCTTGGCGTTGCGGTGAATCTTGGCTTCAATCGCCCACTTAAATCCGCAAGGATGGTTCTCGGCCGGGTTTCCACCCATGATCAACATCATGTCGGTGTTCTTGATGTCGATCCAGCCATTGGTCATCGCCCCGCGTCCGAATGTTGGCCCCAAACTGGAGACCGTGGGGCCGTGTCAAACCCGAGCCTGGTTTTCCAGGTAGCAGACCCCCAGGCTGCGCATTGTCTTTACGGCAAGATAATTGAACTCGTTGGTGTCGGTGCATCCGCCGGTGAAGGCCATACCTTCGCAGCGGTTCACGGTCTTGCCGTTCGCGTCGGTCTCGAGGAAAGTATCGTCGCGCGTCTTCTTCACCTTCTGCGCGATCTCGGTGTAAGCCTGCTCCCACGAAATGTCTTCCCAGTCGGTCCCGCCCGGCCTTCGCACCTGCGGCTTCAGCAAGCGCCGGTCGTTCAGGATATCCTGCTCCAGCGATGATCCTTTTGGACACAGCGTGCCACGATTAATGGGATGGTCGGGGTCGCCCTCCACGTGGACGACCTGCGGAATCGCATTCTTCGCCTTATCGCCCAGCGTGTAGATGATGACGCCGCAACTCACGGCACAGTAGGGACACGTGCTCCGCGTTTCCGTGGCGCGGGAGATCTTCAAGCCCTCCGTCTGCGCGTAAACCGGAGTCAGATCGAATCCCAGGAGAGAGATGCCCGCTCCACCGGCGAGCGTGCCTTTGAGGAAGGTTCTGCGGGAGAGTTCCATTCGTATCCTCCGACCGCTTCCATCGTGAACCAAACGGATCGAAAACCGGAACCACCGAACTTCCGAGTCGAAACAACGAAGTCGAAACAACGAAGTCGAAACAACGAAACTCGGATCCCCGAACTCAGGCTGCCGCCGACCGGTATCTGGCTCCACAGCGCCGACCTTGAGCCCCAAATTGGTTAAGACTATAACGCCGTCATCAGCGTCAGTCAATGCCGGGAAGGCTGTATGCCACCGTGACCCTTCCCAAACCCGAACAGTTGCCTTGCTCGGCCCGAAGCCCCATAATCGCCCGGTGGCTGACACTGGCTGGCAGCAGCGTATCCGGCGCGCCGAACACCTGGCCGCCCAGCATCCTTTCGCGGCCGAAATCCTCGGTTTCTACATCCAGACTGCCCGTTTCCAGCAGGACCTTCACCGCCGTCTCGAAAGCGCCTCCGCGACCGGAACTCAACCGTCTCTCTCCGGACCACCGGAACTACCCGAGCTTCTTTCCAGCTTTCCCGCGTTTCTCGCGCTGGTTAAAAAGCATGGCCCGGCTCGCCTTGCCCAAGTCGCACGCGACCTCAGCCAATCACCCTCCAGCGCGTGGTCGGACCTGCTGAATAACTGCTGGTCAGTCACCGATGCGCCCGCCGAGCCTGCCGAGTTCCTCGCCCTCGCATTTCTACAGCCCTATGCCGAGTTCGTTCGCTCCCGGGTTCCGCTCCAACTCGAAGGCTACACTCACTCGCTGTGCCCGTTCTGCAGCCGCAACCCTGCACTCGGCGTGCTTCGCCCTCTCGGCGATGGAGCCCGCCGCAATCTGCTCTGTGGCTTCTGCCTCTGCGAGTGGGAGTTCCGCCGTATCGTCTGTCCCGGCTGCGACGAGAAAGATCATGCCAAGCTTCCCGTCTATACCGCAGCCGAGTTCCCGCACATTCGCGTCGAGTGCTGCGAGGCTTGCCACACTTATATCAAGTCCATCGATCTCAGCAAGAACGGCCTCGCCGACCCTCTGGTCGACGAAATCACTTCCGTCCCGCTCGACCTCTGGGCCCAAGAGCGCGGATACGTCAAGCTCCGTCCCAACCTGCTCGGAATGTGATTTTTGACACCCGATTTCGCGACTAACCCCGCCGCGCCGGGTTTGTAACTTTCTGGTCGCCATACAACCTTATTTGTGCAAAGCTTGATCAGACTGCAATAAAGCCGTATAAGCTTAGAAACACGGCACTCAACCCCCAACCTGCTGACGGAGTCTTTGAATGCGATCTTGGAAGTTTCTTCTGCCCCTTCTAGCCTCAACCCTATGCTTCGCCGCCCAACCCGACCGCATCACGGGAACGATTGACTCCGGCCAGATGGTTGTTCTGCCCGGCCGCATCCATCGCATGGCGCTGCCGCAATACGACCAGGGCCCGCTAGATGGGTCTTACCAGTTTACCTACGTCACCATGCTGTTCACGCCATCTGCCGCGCAGACCGAAGCGTTAGATTTACTTCTTGCCCAACAGCAGGACCCCGCGTCGGCCAATTACCACAAGTGGCTGACTCCCGAGCAGTTCGCCGACCGCTTCGGCCTGCCCGCGGGCGACATGAAGAAGGTCACAGACTGGTTGAAATCGCAGGGGCTACAGATCGTCACAATCGCCCGCGGAAGGCAATTCGTCGTTTTCGGCGGCACTGCCGCCCAGGTTGAAAGTGCTTTCCGAACCGAGTTCCACCACTACAACGTCAACGGGGAGATGCACTTCGCCAATGCCATTGTGCCTTCCATTCCGGCGGCACTTTCCGGAATAGTCGGCGGATTCCGCGGGATGGACGATTTCCGACTAAAGCCGTCGCTGAAGCGGCATCCCGACTACACCCTCACCGGCTTTACCACTCACTTCATTGCCCCCGGGGATCTCTACACTATTTACGACATCACTTCTCTGCAAAGCGCTGGGATTGATGGGACCGGGCAAAAGATTGCCATCATTGGTCAAACTGATCTCATATTGACCGACATCAACGACTACCGCGCCGACTTCGGTTTGCCGGCGATCAATCTGGTCCAAACCCTCGTGCCAGGCACCGGGGACCCCGGCGTCGTCCCGGGCGACCTCGGAGAGTCCGACTTAGACCTCCAAGTATCCGGAGCTATCGCTCCCAACGCCACCATCAATTTCGTTTATGCGGGATTCACGGGCGGCGGCGAGGGCGTCACCTCCGCAGCGCAATATGCCATCGACAACGTCGTGGCTCCCGTCATCAGCTTCAGCTACGGTCAATGTGAGTTCTACAATGCCGGCCCTTCGCCACCGACCCTTCCCACCCAAGACCTCCTCTACAAGCAGGCGGCCTCGGCGGGAATCTCGTTTTTCGCAGCTTCCGGCGACGACGGCCCGGCAATTTGCGACATTAATGACACCGCAAGCGAGGTCCCCTCCGCGCTCCTGGGTCTGGCCGTGAGCTATCCTGCCAGCAGCGCGTACGTCACCGCAGTAGGCGGGACGGAGTTCAACGAAGGCAGCGGGACTTATTGGAATACGGGCAACACGGGCAACGGCGGCTCCGCGATTTCCTATATCCCCGAAAAATCCTGGAACGACTTCCCCGAGCTTCATTTTCTCGACGGCGGCGGCGGTGGGCCCAGCAACTGTGCCAACCAGACCTCCGACTTTTCGGAATGCGTCTCCGGCTTCCCCAAACCCTCATGGCAAGTGGCCACGGGAGTGCCCACCGACGGCGTTCGCGACGTTCCCGACGTTTCGCTTTCCGCCTCCAATGTCAACGACCCCTACATCGTTTGCATGCCCCTGGAAGTTCTCAACTACCCGAACGACAGCGGCGATACCACCAGCAGTTGCGCCAGCGGCATCGCCAGCGCCCTGAACCAGAATTCCGCCTTCGGCGGTACTTCCGCCTCGACTCCCCTGATGGCCGGAATCACAGTATTGCTGAATCAGTACTTGAATGGGACTTCCACCACGGGGCTAGGCCTCATCAATCCCATGCTCTATTCGCTCTACGCTACTTCGCCTTCGGCGTTTCACGACACGCCGGCGGGTAGCAACAGCACGGTGGACTGTACTGTCGGCGACCCAGTCGGACAGCCCGCCGCCCTGGTTTGTCAAACTGGAACCTTCGGTTTCTCCACTACCGCTGGTTACGATCTAGTTACTGGCCTCGGTTCCGTGAATGCCCACGCCCTGGCAGTAGCTTGGGCGGCGACGCGCACTACGACTTCCACTTTGATTTCGCCCTCTGCAACGACTGTGGCTCAGGGGGCCAGCGTCACCTTTACAGCGACCATCACCCCTTCAACGGCGACCGGAACGGTCTATTTCTACGACAACGGTTCGACGGCCTTAGGCTCCTCGGCGGTTTCGAGCGGCACTGCGGCGTTGGCCACTACAGCGCTGCCTAGCGGCTCGAACAACGTGGTCGCTATCTATAACGGAGACACATCCGACAACGCCTCAACATCCGCCACTCCCGCGGTGGTCACCGTAACGGCATCCGACTTCACGCTCCAGACCACAAGCGCGCTGGCACCTGCGTCTATCTCCGCAGGACAATCCGCCATCGCTACCTTGACCCTCACCCTGGTGCAAGGCACCAGCGAGACCATCAACTTCACCAACTCAGCGGGATCGCCTACGAGTTTCACCCCCGGCAGCTGCACGGCCGGTCTGCCGGCAGGGGCACTCTGCAGCTTCCAGAACCTCACCAATCCCCTCACTCCCACAAGTGTCACGCTCACTACCGCGAGTCCGTCAGCCTTAGTTCAGCTGACCATTACTACCGCCGCCAACATGGCGCTGCCCACAGGAGCGCAGACCATTACCGTCACCGGAACTCCCAGCGGCAACGGCACTACCTCCCACACCGCAAACGTCAGCCTGACCATAAACGCGACCCAGGAGAGCTTCACCATCGCTCCGACAAACGGCGCCACTTTCCCGGTGAGTGCCGGCGGAGCCGCTTCGGTCAACCTTGCTGTCAGCAACGGCACCAGCGGCATACCCTCGTTTATTAACAACAGCACCTCGCCCGCTACCACCGCCCTGCCGCTCACTTACACCTGTACCCAAAGCAGTCTTCCGTCCGAGGCAAGTTGCGCCTTTAGTCCCAGCGGCGGCAATTCGGTGAGCGCAACCACGGTTACGCTGAGCATCTCCACCGCGGCCCCCACGGGCCAGATGCGTCCGCCTCTGGGACGCGGCAGCAACATCTTCTACGCCCTGCTGCTGCCCGGCTTATTCGGCATTGTTTTCGCGGCTGGATCACGCACGCGGACCGCGCGCCTGCTCAGCCTGATCGTCGTTCTCGGCTTCTCCACGCTGTGGCTGGGCGCCTGCGGCGGCAGCAGCAATAGCAGTCAGAAGAACCCGGGTACGCCCGCCGGAACGTATTCCGTGATTGTGAACGCCACCACCGGCGGCGCACTCCCGCTCACCAGCCAATTCACCGTCACCCTCACCGTCACGAATTAAGCAAGCACGGCCAAAAGCGCTCCGCATCCGCGGAGCGCTTTTTTCTGCTGAAGGCCGCAAGAATTAGATTCTTCTCATCCCTGCACCGTGGACCGTTACCAACGTGCTGGAGGGTTTCCTTTCTCCTGCCGATGATTTCATTGTGCTGAATTCCTCTGCTGCGCCGGTTCTGGCCCGCGGTCGCCCCCAAGGCGCTAAGCTGGGTTATGTAGCCCGCCAGCCCGTCTTCGACCGCGACGAAAAGGTGTTTGGCTACGAGCTTCTATTCCGGGACAGCATAGAGAATGTGTTTCACGGCGGTGATTCTGACGCCGCGTCCCGCTCCACCCTCGACAGTTCGTTGCTGGTCGGCCTCGACGTGCTTTGCGACGGCCGCCGCGCCTTCATCAACTGCACGCGCGAGACCTTGATTAGTGGCCTGATCACGCTGCTGCCGTCGCACTCCACCGTGGTTGAGATTCTGGAGACCGTCCCCGTCGATGCCGAAGTGGTTACCGCCTGCCAGAATCTGAAGGAAGCCGGATACCTGATTGCGCTGGACGACTACATCAGCGACGATCCGCGCGAAGCGCTCGCCGAAATGGCCGACATCATCAAAGTCGACCTCAAACTCACCAGCCTCGAGCAGCGCGCCGCGTTGGTGAAAAAGCACGGTCCCTGGCGCTGCCGCATGCTGGCAGAAAAGGTCGAGGACCAGGCGGAGTTCATCGCCGCCCGCGATCAAGGCTTTGTCTATTTCCAGGGCTACTTCCTGCGCCGGCCCGAAATGATGACCACGCACGACGTCCCCGCCAACCACCTCAATTACATGAGAATGTTGCAGGCGGTTTCCGGATCCGACCTGGACGTGTCCGAGATCGAGCAGCTCATCAAGACCGAAGCCTCTATCTGCTACCGGTTGTTGCGCTACATGAACTCCGCCAAGTTTGGATTCAGCAACGAGATTCATTCCGTGCGCCATGCCCTCTCGATTCTCGGCGACCGCGAGGTCCGGCGCTGGGTACGCCTGATCGCCACCGTGGGCGCCGGCCAGGACAAAACCACCGACCTCGTGCTCTGCGCCCTGGTCCGGGCTCGCTTCGGGGAGTTGCTTTCTCCCATGGTGGATCACGGAGAGTCGGATCTGTTCCTGCTGGGCCTGCTCTCCCTGCTCGATGTCATGCTTGAAATGCCCATGGCCGAGATTTTGGAGAAAATCCCACTCGATGCCGGAACCAAGGCTGTTCTCAGAGCCGAGCCTAGTGCGCTGCGCCCCATTTACCAGCTCATGCTGGCGCGCGAGAGTGGCGAGTGGACAGCGGCCAAGGTCATCTGCGATGGCCTGCGTCTCGATGCCGATATAGTTTCGACGTCTTATTGGCAGGCCCAGCAGTGGGCCCGCGAAGTCTCCAGCGGAGCGTGAACGCGAGCTGCGGGCTTCGGCTGCGGGCTTCGGGCCTCAGGGCTTCAGCCTCTAGCCCCGCGATCGCAGCCGCGAAAAAAACACAACTCCAGGAGCAACCCGACAGCGCTTCGCACGGTCCAATCCGCAATCCGCAATCCGCAATCCGCAGCCCGCAGCCCGCAGCCCGCAGCCCGCAGCCCGAAGCCCCAAGCCCGAAACCCG